>Ga0307982_1000198_pt1 | contig 46414 bp, 15 predicted proteins | sample OrgLakmetagen989_FD_201847 | JGI IMG/M metagenome (GOLD analysis project Ga0307982, IMG submission 201847) | Saline water microbial communities from Organic Lake, Antarctica - #989 | ecosystem: Environmental > Aquatic > Non-marine Saline and Alkaline > Saline | place: Antarctica: Organic Lake... | reverse complement strand
GCAGCTGCACTGGAACGGATGGAGTGTGCGTGTCGCCTTGACTGCTGTCCAATGGCAGTGCACCCCCGGCACTGTCTGGGCTGTCCTGCCCTGGTCTTGGGCTGGCTGGGTGCTCTGACGGGTCATCAGAGGCCGACGGCTCCCCGTGCCTGAGGACATCCTGGAGACCCCTCTCTTCATCTGCAGGGCTGGACTTGGGGTCCGCTGCTGAGGCACGCTTCCACGTGGCTCGGCGGCCCTTGGCTGAGCGCACGCTGCGATACAGGGTCCCCCCCGGCACAGCAGCGGTGCCAGTGCTGGGGCCCCTGGAGGCATGCGAAGGGGGGGCTGCATCCGGCTTGTCAAAGGCTGGCAGGCACTGCGCAATGGTGGCAAGGCGGGGTGGGTCGTACGCCCCAGCCCCAGCCCACAGCGCCCCAGGGGGCAGACTACCGCCAGTGCTGTTGCTGGACAAGCCACCAGAATGCCCAGAACCAGCAGCCTCTGGACGGCCATAACCACCAGCTTCATCGCTAGTGCTGTTTGAGCCTCGCAGGCGCATTTCCTCGGCGTCACCAGCTGCCGCTTCACCTACGCCGCTTTCGTTGCGGAAATTGAGAGCCTTGCGAGGATCTGGTGAAAACGAAGCTTTCAGCTCAGATGCTGGCCTGGTGGGCAGTGGAGCAAACAAATAATCCGAACCTTCCATGTCACGACCACGCCCAGCTGCGCTGCCGGCCAAAAATCCGCCAGCTTTGCGGCTGCCCTGAGCCCTGCGGCCGAACCTGGATCTGTGCCTGTTTGCATTTTCTCTTTGCCTCTTGCGCGCATGGCTTTGCTGCCGCGCATGATATAGAGAGGATAAAAACTCTTCGTCAGGATTGTGGTTTCGCCTGCGCAAATGTGTCTGAACTAGATGCAGAGATGCGATCAGCGTTTCAGCCGCATGTTCGTGGCGTTTCGTGTGACGCCAGAAATTGCGCAGCAGCGTATCACGCACCTGAGCGACAATCCGACGCTTCCACCGGATGATATGGAGCCGCTTCTCAAAGACATATCTTATCTATCTATCTCCACCTGCCTTACATGCACCGCTAATGCAAAATTGCGGCAGATACAGTTAGATGCGGCACGAGCCACTGCGTGGAACCGCAGCGGGCAATGGACTGCTTGCCAATGCAACGCACAGCATGGCACCGAGAGTGAGACCAGCTGTGTCATTCTTGTTCCATAAAAGTGGCCACAGCCTGCAAGGTTCCGGTGAAAGTCGAATACACGCATGCCTTTGGGGTGTGTGCCCTGCGGGGGGGACCTCCACTTCTCCACATCAAGCGTGAAGTAGGTACACGGGTTTATGGCTTGCACTGCAGGCAAAAGAGAAGATAAATTTGAGCTACAAATACAAATGATAAACTCTGCACTTGCGCGTCGGATGGCTGTTGAGAATACCTGCACTACCGCGTAGCCCCTCGGCGCCTGGGGCGGGCTGGGGCTTTGAACGCCAGGCTGGCGTTGCTGCTGCGCCTGTTCTTGGATGCCACGGCAGCTGCGCTGAGCACAGTTGTGCTGGCTGCACTGTGGCTGCTGCTGGCGTACGCTGTGGACAGATTGTGGACTGTGTGCTGTGCTGTGCTGTGCACATGGGATGCTTGCGTGCCACGCGATATGGCGGCGGCAGCGTCCAGCATGGACAGCAGCGCCGCCGTGGGCCGAGGGCACACCAGCAGGGAACATCCTAGCAGAAACGGGAGCCAGAAGCCCACATTCACTGCGCCCACAATCACACGCTCCATACTGGCCAGTGGCACCTGCAGGTCAGTTATGTACGGGTTGCTGTCACCGGTGCCCGAGTAAATACTGCCCTCATTCCACGCTGCCAGCACATACGTGAAGCCTGCTTGCAGGGCAATGCCCACTTGGGACAGAGCAGCCAGGGAGCTAACGGCTGAGTATGCCCGCACCAGCTGCCGCAAGCGCTGCAGAGTCATGCCGTGGAATGGGCTCAGGTCTCCAACGTCCTTCGTTAGCGAGAATGGAGCCACGAACCACTGCAGGGCCGAGAACAGCACACACACTACCATGGCGCAGTAGGAGCGGCCCACCAGGGAGGCCGCTGCAGTGCCCACCAGCGACAGCAGGCAGCTCTGGGCCAGCCATACCATGGGGTACCATCGCTTAAAGGGGTTAAGAGGGGTCCACATCCACGCCCAGCTCTGCCACAGCAGCTCTTGTGTTGCGCTGGAGAACACATACTGTGCACCTGTGTCGCTCTTGGCTGTCTTGGCTTCCGGCCGGGCGCCTCCGGACTGCAGCTTGGGCACAACACGCTGAGCGACGGCAACTGGGGCTGTGTGTGCTTTTGGAGTCGCTTTGGTCGCAATACACCCCCCATACAGTGGGTTCACCCGTTGAGTGTCCGACTGCGGCCCCGGCACCTGGCCGCCGTGCAGTGGGTTCACCTGGCGCACCTCAGGCACTGCACCGAGACTATCTTCACCCTCCTGCTCAATGGTGCTGTGCAGCACGCCTGGCTGTTTTGCTCGCCGTTTTGCGCCAGCCATGGGGTTTGCCTGAGACAAGACGTCGCCGTCGCCTGGGAACAGAGGTGTTGCCGTGGGTGTGTGGCCGCCGGCGCTTTTGCGGAACACCACAGACGAGAACACCGGCACAAAGGCGACAGCAATCCACAGCAGGGCAACGGTGACAGCTACAGCCTGGGCGCTGCGGTGCAGTGAGGACTCAGCTCGAATGTTGAAATCGCCCAGCACAAACACATCCCCGTACCCCCCAGGCGCAGTCAAAAACACCGTGAGAATGGCCAGCACAGCACGGGGCACCGTCATCATAAGTGATACACTGAACGCGCAGCCGCAGCACAGCGCCAAGAGCCGTTTCCACCCAAGGCGAGTCTTGAGGCTGCCCCCACAAGCAGAGCTCACTGCAAAGGCGACAGCAGCCACCCCAAGGGCAATGGCAGCGCCCAGCAGCGGCAGCGTTGCCGCCAGGGCCAGGGTGGTGCTCAGACTGGCGGAGTCCTGCAGCAAGCAGGCAGTGTACCAGCCCTGCAGTGGCAGCAGCGAGCCCACATGAGACATGACGCTCACGCCAGCCAGGCCATCAAGGCTGCCGGTGCGATACGAGTCCAGCTGCGAAGACCACTGCAGGTGCAGCAGTATCACGATTAGTGCACCAAGCTGTGCCAGGCGCGCATCCTTCGGCTGCAGTGCGCCGTCAGCTGGCAGTCCTGCCTCTGCGCCCTGCAGGCTCACCAGAGTGGGCACCTCCGTGCCGTCCACCATACGGAAGTTGTCGGACAGCCAGGAGCAGCAGTTGCAGCGGCGGCCAGTGTCTGTGTGTCTCTCTACCCGTCGCTTCACTGCCATGCTGGCGGCCACTGGGCCAGTGCCATGTTTGCCTAGGAGCCCCAGCCACAGGTACAGAGTCAGGGCCACCAGCGTGACCCCCCCAGCCAACGAAAACACAAAGATACCCTCAGTGGCTTTGCTGCACGGCACACAGTCCACACTGGCGCCGCCTGACGGGGGTGAGTGAGTGTGTCCCGGGGCACACACCGCACAAAGCACCCCCTCGTGCCCCTGCCGGCACTGCGTGGAGACGAGACTGCCGTTGATACCAGCAGCCTGCAGTGCATTGTTTGACACCGACAGACACGCCGAGGGGTTAGGACACTGCTGGATGGCGCTTTGCAGCTGGTCTGCTGTGGTGATTTCCCCAGGGCGCACGGCGCCATATCCTGGGAGCACCCGCAGAATGCCCTCTTGACAAATGGCGCCACGGGGACAGCTAGAGCATGATGCACTACCCACCAGGCTGTATGTGCCATCTGGGCACTGCAGACACGCGGAGGCTTTGTTGCCTGTGTTCCCCCGCGGACTGTATGTCCCGGCGGGGCAAGTGACACAGGCGACTGCAGCAGCGGCAGCTGGCCCAGACGAAGCATAGAAGCCGCGGGCACACAGGCACTGCAGTCCGCTGCGCTGGTATCCAGCTGGTGCTGCTGCAGTGCGGGATGATCCACACGCTGGCAGCAGAACCTGCGGCAGCGTGATGCTCAAGACAGCGGGCACAGCGTCGCTGGTGGCTTCTGCAGAGCCACTGCCCTGCACAGACAAGCGCAGAAGCAAGCTGGATCCAGGATGCACAGCCAGCAAAAATGCAGAGTCAACCAGCATGACCTGCACTGCACCCGCGTGAGCACACATGCTTGTCTGCAGGCTGCACACCTCAGCTTGCTCGACTACAGTGGCAGCGCGCACAGACACCCCAGTCGAGACACCTGCTCCAAAAGCCTGCAGACGCCTGAAAGATGACGAACTGGCGACCTCGGTTGCGATAGCCGTGATGACATCATCACCTGATATGCGCGCGCGGCCAAGCACGTCTGCGAGGAGGACCGATGCGACCACCACCCCGTCTGGAGCGACCAGCAGTCCACTGGCATCTCGGAAGGCATTCACTTCAGCGGATGCAGTAGTCAGAGCGTTCACCTGCCTTGGCACCAAGTGCTGTGTCTGCAGGCCGGTGGCAGGCACAACAGACAGCAGGGTGCTGTCTGCGCCGCTGGTGGGCCCAGGCGCCACCACAAAGCTCACGTCAACAGACAGCATCTCGGCTTGTCCCGTGACAGTGTCGCGCATGAGCAGCATCACCAGCGCCGCATGTGACCCCCTGCTCAGCGGGCCAGTGGGATGCAGCCTTACCGTGGCAGTGATGCTTGAGCGAGCCCCAGGCAACACTGCCACAGCTGCGGGGTAACTGCCAGGGGCGTCACTGGTGCCTGAGATACTCAGCCATGATGCAGTCCCAAAGGCAGAGGCCGCATTGGTGATGTTTCGGAAGGTGGCATCAATGGACAACGAGGGGCCGGCAGATGAGGCACATGCAGGGGGTGCAAGGGGGGGCTCAAATGTAGCCGGCAGCACAGCAGCAGCCTCGAAGACGATGCTGTTGACGCCCAGATTCCGCACAGAGACTTGCTCAAAGGAGAACATGGCTGCACCATTCTGCAGTGCGTTGGCTGTGGGCACCAGTGTTGGCAGGCGCAGCTGGGAGGGGCAGGGCTGAGCAGAGGACACCAGCAGCGTCATGGGCAGCTGGTGGGAGGTCTGCAGCACATCAGCAAAAACGATGAGGGTGTCTGCAAAGTGAACGCCCTGTTGCAGCTGTCCCAGGCTTGCGGTGATGGGCAGTGTGTATGCGGTGCCTGCCTGCACTTCGCCTGATGCCGCCACCGCCAAGTGGGGGCTTGCGGCCAGGGCCTGGGAGACAGAACGTGGCGCTCCGACTACAGAGCCTGCACCACCAGCGCCGACACGCAGCCAGCAGCTGGAGTTGGAGAACTGAAGGGCCCACCAGCGCAGAGGGGCTGTGCCCGTGGCGTGCAGCCTGGTTTGCAGCTGCATGCTGCTGCTGCCGCCGATATCCGGCAGGGCTGCCGCACGAATACTGCGGGGGGTAATGTCGCCCGCGGCCAGGGAAACAAACACTAGGAGACGCGTAGTGGCTTCTACCTCGCCTGTTCCGGCCACGATGGAAACACGGTAGGCAAACAAGCCACCGAAATCTTCAGGGCCACTGCCCAGCCCTGCGGCTGCAGCGATAGCGGCGGAATCCACGGATGCCGACAAGCTGGCACGCAGGGTGGACTCTGTGCCCAGTGTCAAAGAGGCCACTGTGCCATTCAGCACCTGCAGATTGGGGGGACTGCTGCCCGCCAGGCCTGCCGCTTCAGCCTGCTCTGCTGCGCTCTGCAGAGCGGCAGGGGTGCTCTGGTACACTGCCCTGCGATGGTGGCCCACCGCTTCCACCCGCAAGACGGCACCGGTCTGGTGCCCCCGCAGGGCGGCAGTCACAGTGATGCGCTGTCTGGCAGCAGCAGGGGTGGCCTGTCCATCTGGGGCGATGTGCAGCACCGGCAGCAGTGCGGGGCGAAACAGGGCAAGGGTGATACCTGGCTGCACCAAATCCGTCACGCTGCCGCCTGGTGCAAGCGGTTGTGCGGATGCCCTTGGCAGTGGAGTTTGGGTGGGTGCTTGGCTGGCACTGGCGCTGGGTGACACACTGCGTGATGGGCTCCCTGAAGGCGTGCCTGAGGCGCTGACCTGAGGCATACTTGAGGCACTACTGCTCGATGGGGACCTCGAGGGACTACTTGAAGTGAAGGCTGTGACGCTGGCAGAAACACTGGCTGTCATGGCAGCCGTGGAACCGGCAGGTGCAGCAGACGAGGAAGCTGCTGCATGGGTGGACAGGAGTATTTGAGCACAGGCATCCGTCAATACATCCTGGCTGCGAGGGAAGACTCTCTTGGTGTAGGTATTCGTAGACCCGCTCACTGCCCACAGGGATCCCACGGGGGAGCTTGAGTGTTGGTAGTTTACAAAAACATTCAAGGTTGTCTGCACAGTGGACGATGTGAGATGGTCCAGGTACGTCTCTTCAGCTGCAGCGAGGCGCAAAGTACTGCTGAGTGATTGATCAAGGTCCAGCAGCTGCAGCTGTCCGCTATCTGCCCCGTAGCTCTGGCTGAGCAGAAGCAGGGACCCGCCACTGCTGCCACCGCTTGGTCCCACCAGCGCCAGGCGCATGAAGTCCATACTGGGATGTGTGGATGCTGAAACAGCAGTGTGTAGGAGCGTGGCTGCATTGGCCATGCTCGCTGGTTTCATCTGTCTGTGTAGCTGAAAAAGCACCAGCACCTGCATGCTGCCGCTCATCCCACCCACCGCCAGGTCAGGCACCTGGTCGCCTGTAACATCACCGATTTCTAGTAAGGCTATGCCAAAGCGCGCTGCACCCGTAAGATTGACTGACGGGGCAGTGATAGCGCCCGCGGCAATCAGCACCCCCCCCTGCCCAGCTGCAGCTGCCCCTGGGGATACAGCCAACCGGATCCGACCGGCATTCGCGCCATCATGCTGCCACCGTGGTTCGCCCAGCAAGAGCTCTCGCAGCCCATCGCCATTCAGGTCAACAATACCTTCCAGTGATGGCATTTGCCCCCTGCAGTCTGTGGCTGCAGTGCTGCTGCGCCAAAGCAGGGTGCCGTTCCCGAACAGCGTCATGGTGTTCACAGTGCAACTGCCGTTCGCCAGACCCCACGCTGCAGCCAGCACAGCATTAGTTGCTGTCAGAGTGTCGGCCTGCTGCAGGACAGCCAGTGACTCGCTGAAGTTCCTGTGGGCTACAGCGGCGGGCTGTCCCACTGGGAGCGGGGGCAGCAGCAGCGTTGCTGGAGGGCGGCTCTCCATCCACACAATCCATGCAATACCAGAAGGGTATGCACTGGACCACGACTCGCTCAAAAGTATATCGCTGAAGCCATCACCATTCACATCACCCACGTTTACCACCGTGCGCCCCGAGGAATGTGAAAATGTGTGGGAGGTATTCAAACCCCCCAAGCTGCCGATTCGAGGTGTCTGCAGCTGCCGAGATACTCGGTCACCAGCGATGGTGAGGGTGAAATTGTGCCACATGGGCAAGGTCGCCTGCAGCAACTGCGGCTTGCTGCCCTGTTGCCAAGTGGCAAGGCTCGTCGCCACCAGCAGCAGCCGGCTGGAGCCGTTAACATGAATCGAAGGAAGCGGAAACAAGGCAGAGCTTGACCCGAGCGATGCCCACACGCTGCCAGGTAAGACACTGGCGTTGAATTGGGGGGGTGTGAATGAGCTGTTAAGGCCCCCAAGATTCACAATTGGCTGGAAAGGTGCCACCGTCAAGTAAAACACAGTGGAGCTCCCCTCCGCCCCTGCATCCGCCCCTGGAGATCGTGTGAATAACGCATAGTGTCCAGCAGTACTGCCTGGCTGTGCCTGCACTTGAACCAGGGACAGGGGGGCTCCGTGCGGCACTGCGGCCTCCACGACGGTGGAGTGGACGATGCTGGTGCCGTCACGTGACAGAGCCAAGAATAAAATGAACAGCTTCAAGGACACATAATTTGACAAGGCAGCTGCAATATCGTGCAGTCCGTCGTCGTCTACATCTGCTGCAGTCGCTATTGCATGAGGCTGCTGTATGTCTGCCTGGTTCCACGGGTTGCGCTCGCTTGCCAGCCATTGCACAGGGGTCGCCCCCAAGAAGCTGCTGTTGGAGGCCACAAATACAGCCACAAGGGGTGTGTGTTTTTCTTGTGTGACAGTTGCGTTCGTTAACATCAGCGCATCTGCGGAACTGTCTGCGCTGCGCTCGCCCATGGTGACCAGGCCCACTGCCCGCAGTGGGGGGCTGCCGGCGCCGCTCAAGGTGCGCAGCGCACACGACATATTCAGCTGTGCGTGGGTAACGACAGCGTGCTTGTTGTCCACTTGCAGCAGCGTGGCTGTGCTCGCATCTTGGCTCACCAGCAGCAGGGCATCCGTCCCTATGTCCTGGTGCAGGGACTGCAGCAGCACTGGGGCCAGCCCAGCACCAAGAAGCACAAATGAGGAAATGTTCACACTCACAGTAGATGGCGGCGTAAGGTAGGTGTATGCAGACAGCCCCCCCGTGAATTGCAGGGTGGCATCCCTGCTGTCGGCTCCCAGGACAAGAGATGCCAGGCGGAAGCCCTGCCCAGGGCCTAGGGAGTGCGTGCTCACAGACACAACCATGCCATCTGATGGCATCTCATCCAGGTGCATTCCAGCAGCGGCCAACGGCCACTGCTCTGCCGCCAGAGCACTGGCAGCTGGGGTGAAGGCAGCCGACACAGTCCCGTCCAGGTGTGCGTTGGCCTCCCACCACTGTGCACCACAGCCCCCACAAGCCCCACCCACCAGCAGCGTACTGTGGCCATCACCAGGGTAAGACACGTCCAGCAGGCCACCACCGGACCACTGGATGCCAGCAGGCGCGGGTGTCCACCACTCGCTTGGGCTGCCACTGCTGGCGGTGCCCAGGAACTGCAAATGGAAGGAGCCTGCTGGCAAGTGCAAGTATAAGATACCTGGTGTCGGCAAACCTGTGGTCAACACACTGTCCGATGCGATGACAAGGGACGCATCCCCCGGTGTTGACCCTCGCGTGGCCACCAGGCTGCTGATGCCCCAGCCTGCGGGAGGCATGGTCCCCAGAGGCACAGCGTGCAACAGCGAGCTGACTGAAACCAGTCCTAAATCACCTTGCTTCAATAGTATGAGTTGCACTCGATCAGCGTTCGCCAGGAACACCGTCACGTGCTCAAAAGGTGTCAGGGGATGCAGCATTGCCATACTACGATCGCCATCAGGTAACCTGGAGAAAACACATGCCAGCGAGCTCAGCGCGCCGTTGTAAGCAAAGCTTGCAGCTGCCAGCACACAGAAAGTTGCAGCCCCAGTGGAGGTCACCCCCACCAGCAGCACTCCCTGCTGCCTGGGCCCAACTGCACCCGCGAAGGCACCGAAAGCACCAAACTCTACTGTGGCTGGCAGCGGTAGTGCTGCCAGCTCGGGACTGCTGTTGGCAGTATTCACAAACATGGAGTGCACAGCCAGCGATGTGTCCAGCAGCACGCCAGTAAGCGATGCAGTGCTCCACGGGGCGGCGCGTACGGCCAGGTCTGGGATGCCGTTACCGTCAATATCATCAACTGCAAACACACGCAGAACAGACGTTGGACCCAGCCCTGTCAACGAAAAGTTCAGTTGCAGCTGTGTCACCAGCTGCATAGCCAGTGTCCCGTTCCCTGCGTGCCTCACCACATCCACGATGCGCACTGCACCCCAGGGGTGACCCGCAGATGGTTCATCCACCAGCACAAATGGGCGACTCAGCCCAGGCACTCCATGCAGAGCAGCTGAGCCAAATTTTGCGGAGAACACAGGGTCGGCCAGGGGCTGCACCACTGCAATGCGTGCATTATGGCTGCCATTCACGGCAGGCCCCGGCGCAGCAGTACGCGGCATCGCAACAGCGTGCACTGCGCCGTCATTCCCATCGGACTCTGTGTACCGCAGCGGCGCACCAATCAGCAAAATCGACCTGGGTGTGCTTGATAGTGCAAAACGGGTATCGTGTATCACTGCCACACTTGCTCCAAAGCCTTCATTGCCGCGGGCAGCGTCACCGCGGGCATCAATACCGCCAATGTCGGAAGCAGACACATACTGCAGTAGCACAGGTGCACTTGTATTTGACAGAGACAGAGTAGCAGTGCCTGCTGCACCAGAATCGTCGGATCGCATCCCTACCAGCAAATCCTCAGAGCCATCGCCATCGAAGTCACCGGCCCTGCCCAGACCTGCCCCAATCCGCAGGCCCGGTGTACCAGCCACACGAGAGAGCACGCCCGGTACAGCCCCACAGCAGATATCTATTGCGCCAATGATGACACCTGACTTGGCCAAGTGCAGCAGAATCACGGCGCCGGTCCCGCCCCCCCCCACCTGGGCAGCCATGGCGGCGTCGCCCTCCCCGTCACCATTCGTGTCACCCAGGGACACCACAGCACTGCCCAGGCCAGCTGCATCGACGCCATGCTGTGAATCTAAACTGCTGGCAAGCATGACATGCGAGCCGGCCACGCCAGCTGTGCTCGTCAGGTACACAATGACTGCAGCGCCCACAGTGACACCGGGGCTGGGCTGGGTCAAGCCAGGTGCACCCACCATCAAGTCAGGTACACCGTCGCCATTGCGGTCTCCAATACTTGCCATTGCCACTCCAAAGCCAGGCTCAGCCACAGAGGCCCCGAGTGCGCTTCGCTGCAGGGAGGCTTCCGTGCGCCAATCCAGCAAGCGGTGTGTAACGGGGGTGGCATCGCCATCCAGCATCACCAGCATCAGCGCAGACACGTCACCAGGCAGCAACAAGCCCACTGCAAGGTCTGCATGGCCGTCTCCATTCACATCTCCCGCTGATGCCAGACTGCGTCCAAACCTCGTGAAGGGCCCTGCAGTCAAGGCAGGATCCTGCAGCGGGCTGTCCACACGCACGGCCCGCAGTGCCCCCAGGGTCTGTGACTGGTATGTAAAAGTCATCATGATCACATCACCAGATGCACTGTTTGTTGCAGCCCCCCCCGGAGCCCCTATCGCCACCCACGGGGTGCCCAGCTGAGGGTGGGTCAAGCCAGTGTCCACGATGGCGCTGCCTAACTCAGCGGAGCCTGCAACAGAGCCCATTCTGGATTGGTACCAGTCTTGATGCACGGCAACAGAGATACGGAATACAGGTGGCAGTACCAGTGTAGGCTCGGCACCGGGCACAAGGTTCGTGGGCACCTGCCAAACGGTGCCGTCATGGGGGGTGAAGACGCTTTGCAGAGGAGCACCCACTATGATGGTGGCCGAGTCATTATGGGGCTCTATAGACAGGAGGCTAGCCCCGAAGCCGCTGCTATGCCCAGCCTCAAAGGCCTGGTCCCCCCCCATGTCTGCCAGGTCTCGACCGTTCACAATAGGCTCCGCATCCACCAGCCGACCGCTGCTGTCCAGCTCCACAAGCAGCACACTGCCGGAGTGCGTAGCATTGCTGGACGCTACAAGCATGCGCACATTGCCGGTGCTGCTGCGAGATTGCAGCGGTGCCATGCTGTGCCCAAATGCCATCAGGTCCAGATCCACCATCATGCTCAGAAGGCCATACAGCGAAGGCTGGAAAGATGTCGAGAAGGATGACCGAATGATGCTGTAGTCTGCCCCCATCAAGTGCACCGCAATGCCGCCCCGATGGGGGGCCTGAGGCATGCCTACCGCCACATCCCCCATGCCGTCCAGGTCCACATCCCCAACACTGGCAATTGAGCAGCCGTAGCGATACAGCTCGCCTCGGAAAGTGCGGAGCTTCGTTGCTTCTGTCAGGGCGGTAATATCGTGCTGTAGCCCCTGCACGATATGCCCTGCGGAGTTGAGGCGCAGCACAAACCACGCCCCCGTGGCATCTGCGGTGCTCAGGGGGGATACGAACAGTGGCAGCCCAAGGGCAAAGGTTGCGAGCCCATCACCTAGTGTGTCATTCAAGGCTGCCATGCTGATCTGCTGGTATACGCCCGTTGCCTGCTGGGCAAGCCCAGTGCGTGCAATGCCGGGCTGCGTGCAGTTGTGCAGCAGGGTCACGGTGGAGCCCAGCACGGAGGGCCCTACACCCAGCAGCAGCACGGTCACGTGCCCGCTGAGGGAGCCAACCACCAAGTCATTCACGCCATCGTGGTTGACATCCCCAGGCGCTGCCAGGCTGCTCCCAAATCCCTCCACAGCTGCGCCTGTCGCCAGCTGGGGGGGGGGCAGGCTGGCCAGCACATTGAAGCCCCCCCCAGTGGAGGCAAGGATGCGCACTGCACCGGTGGCAGGCCAGTTGAGCACATCGCTTGGGGCGCCTGTGGCCACAACCATGGGCCAGCTGCCCGTACCCCCCGCCAGTAGGGCCAGTGCTGCGCCCAGCTGGTCCCCGCTGTGCCACGTGGAGGCTAGGGGTAAACCGGCACCAGGCCCCACTCGCAGGGCTGCCGCACCATTGCGCTTGAATATATGCTGCTTGATGTCCACCCGCTGTAAGGGACGCCAGAATGACTTGATCAGCATCACGGCGCCGTCCTCCCGCGATGGCAGGTCGTACTGCATGACGCCTATTGCCATGCTGGCGGATGAGCCCACTGATGGTATGCCAAGCATTGCTGAGCCAAAAGCTTGAACAAATATGTCAGGCTCCCACGCTGGTGCCAGGACTGCGTTTGTTTTGTCAAGCACATCCAGGGCCTGCAAGGTGTGCCCTGCAGACAAGCGCACGCGTGCTGAAAGGCCATCAAAACCTCCGGGAATACCAAGCAGTATGTCCTGCGAGCCATCGGCTGTAAATCTGCCCAGTGACCAAATAGATGGCGTCATCTGTGGTGTGCTTGGCATGCTCAGCGGTACATTTGCAGTGACACTGAGCATTGTGCCCGCTGAACCCATTGCAATCAAGTCCATGTGCGTGCCGGGCTGGTTCATGACTGCCAGGTCGGCAAAACTGTCGCCACTCACATCCATAATCAGAGTAGAGGAGTAGCCGAGCCTGTCACTCGTGCCAAACAGCGGCTGCGTCACCTCCTGAACGCTGGCCACGGTGAGGTTCCCCCCCATGTGCACCACAACCAGCATGCCCTCAACGCCAGCCGTGATGCCGTCATTGAACATGGACATCCCGAGCACAAAACCACCGTACAACCCATTGTTGATGCCACTTAGAGCTGTAATGTGGTCCACCCTGTCTTGTGCAGCTGCCACTACTGCAGTGATGCGAGGGGAGTTGTGCGGGGCTCCCACGTCCCGAAAGTCGAACACCGCATTGGCCACTGAGTGCCCTGTGCGGTCAATGCACAGGATTGCAAAGCGATATCCGTGGTTTGTGCCGGTACTGAAGCTCAACCCGATATCAATGGTGCCATCTCCATTCATATCCCCAATGCCAGTGGCTGCCTGTCCCCAGTACAACAGACCAGTGCTGGCGCTGATGGCCCCTGGCCCCCCTACACCCAGGTGGTGCTTCACATAGGACAGCTTGCGGGACAAGTCAGCTGACATAATCACCACATACACGGCAGATGGGTGCCGAGTGGCCCCCACGGCAAACGCTTGGGTGCCGAACCCCCCCAGTGCCCCAAGCGCCCCCACGGATGCCCCGAAATACTCATTACGGTCTCCGGTCGGCACACCCTCTATGAAGTCGATGAAGGACGCAGAGGAGAGGGGGAATCCAGGGTGCCGCATGATGGCCTCCTGGGGCGATGGCCCGGCATGCCCCCCCTGCACCGCAGCAGGCAGGCTGGTCACCAGGCTGTACGCACCGCCTATGGTGGCATCCGGCCAAGCCATACCAGACACCCCTGCAACCATGTGCAGCGTGCCTGAGTCAGTGTTGGGCCACACTGCAATTGAATCCCCAAGGCGCATGGAGAGCCGCAGTGGCACAAAGTCTTGGAGGACCTTCTCAAACGGCAAGCTGCGAAGCATATAATCTGCGAATCCAGAGCTGGTGGCCACTTGCAACATGAGGACAGTGCCCGTCGGGAATCCAGTGGAGATCCACGAGGTGGCACCCACGGCCAGCAGCAGTGTGCCGTCTGCCAGCAGCTCAGGGGCTAGCAGCTGCAGGCTTGAGCCGTACCGCACCGTTGACGCCTGTCCGTTGAAAGCGACTTCGAAGGCAGACGTGGAGCGTGGCACTAGCGGCCGCTGGGACAATACCACATGAGCAGCTGACAGGTGTACACACAGGACTCTGCCCATATCTGACACAAACCCCGGGGCGCCCACGATCATATCCCGCAGGCCATCACCATTCAAATCGGGCGCCATGATCGCGCTGGCGCCAAAGTTGAGGCCGCTTGATCCCAAACCTGCGTCAGCAGCGACTATGCTGTGCCCTGCAGCGATGGAGCCGCTGGAGTCCACAGACAAGAAATGCACTGCGCCACTGCCAGGCTCGCCCCCACTGTCCCAGCTGGGTGTGAGCACCAGCAGCTCCCGTGCAGTGCCGGCCAGGCGGGGAGGCATGCTGCTAACCACGCCTTCAAGGACTGCAGCATTGCTGGCCAGCACGGTGCCGCTCATGGCAGCATCCGTGCTCAAGCTGGCCGTTGCGTGCAGGATGGAGCCATCACCATTCAGCAGCAGCAAGATCACATTGGACACACCCAGGCTTACCCCCCCCGCAGTGACCAAATCAGGCACCCCATTGCCATCCACATCCCCAGCACTGCCAACTGCGAAGCCAAAAATGCCAGAGATCCCCCTGCTGCGCACTGCATCCATGCCGGGTGAGGTCAAGTACAGCACTGAGCCGCCAATGGTGGAAAGCCCATCTGCAGACAGGAACACGATGTACACGCCCCCCGTCTGCGAGCCCTGGAATGATTGCCGCCTGGCGGTCATGGCTATGTCCATAAAGCCATCGCCATTGATGTCGCCCACTGCTGCGACATTCTTCCCCAGCTCAGCAGTTGGGTCGGCGGCAGTAGGCCACTGGGCAGTCTGCGGCCGCAGGGAAGACACACGCCGCACATAGTCCCGGGGTGGGACAAAGCGTACAGCTAGCGCGCCTGCTGTGAAGTCCTGCAAGGTGCTCAGCTGCACACTGTGCACGGCGCCTGTGCCAGCCAGCGCCCCGTTGTGCCCCGGGCTACCCACCAGCACTGTCGCCTGCACCTCGCCGGCGCCGGTGCCAAAGTCAAGCACAGCAACAGATGAGCCGAATTGCGACGAGCCCTGCACCAGGGCAGGCGACTGCAGATCCTGAGGCAGCAGTGTGTCCACCACAGCGCTGCAGTTGTCCAGCCCGCACACCTGCAGCACAAGCACTGCCCCCTGGTGCAATGCTGCGTCCCGCGTAGGGGCGCCTACCAGCAGCAGTGGCAGCTGCATGGCATCCCGTGCACCTAACCACTGCAGGGAAGCCCCGAATCGCAGCACTGGGTCAGCGCCAACACTCACTGCAGTAATCACTCGGAAGCCACGAAGCAAGGCGCCAACTCCCCGAAACAGCAGCCACAGCACCCCCCCCACCTCGGGATTGGAGTGGCAGCGCTCGCCTCCCACAATCAAATCGCTCACTGCATCTCCATTCAAATCCGACACCAGTGCAATGGAATTGCCGAATGCGCTGCCTGGCAGCAGCCCCAGCCCACCCGGCAAGCTGCCCTGCCCAATCTCAGCCGCCGCCTCAAGGGCATATGGGCTGCTGCGTGCCATCTTCACCACAAACAGCGCCCCGGAGTCCTGCATGCCTGTCGAAGGGAAGCCGGGGGCCCCCACTGCCAGCTCCCACGATGGCGATGGGTTGCTCATGGGCAGGGGGGCCAGGCTGGCGCCGAAGTCATGCTGCAGCTCCAAGCCGTGCGCTGCGAGAAGGGCATGGTCCAGCCGATGTACAGTGCAGCTGAAGACCAAAAAGCTCCCCCCCATCAGGCAAATGTTCAGGGGATTGTTCACCCTTCCCCCGCTGACGGCGATGTCTCTCATTGTGTTTGAGTCGATGTCGCCCACCGCTGCCACTGCCCGACCGAAGCCAGCGGTCAACAGAAGAGGGGGGCCTCCTGCAGTGCCTGGCCCAAAGGACGTCACATAGTCGACACTTACCGCAGCTTGATACCGATACCTGAGTATTTCCACCCTGCCTGGATTCAGCCCCCCCCCTGCCCGTGGGGCCCCCACGGCCATATGGGCCCACCCCGTGGATGCACTGCCCAAGGATGCCACAGACCGACCTAGACCACTGTCAATCTCATCCAAAGAAACAACTGATGCATCGTCCACCCGAGCGTTATTTGAGGTGACCAGCTGCACCGGCGCAGTGCAGGCTGGCAGCAAGCCGGGAGCAGGGCCCGCCCAGCCTGCAGCACTGGCCAGGCTGAAGCTGAACATACCGCCCCGCGTTGAGCCACCGACTTCAATCTCTGGTGCTCCTACCAGTAGCTGGGGCACTGGCGTGTGGGGCCCAGCCTGTAGCAGCGCAAGGGCGGCGCCGAATACGTCATCAGCGCCCAAGGCTGGCTGTACTTCGCTTGACAACGCACTCAACACAGCATGCTGACTTCCTCGGGTGCTAAAGACAGTACCCAGGGAACCGTTTAAGTTCACATGGAATACAGCATCTGAGGTCCGCTCGGAGCCAATAGCTAGGTTTGGCAGCCCGTCACCCTCCAAGTCCCCTAAGTAGGCAAGCGACGCACCGAGGGCACCAATTGGCGGAAAGACAGGCGACACAGCCGCTGCAGTAAGCTCCACGCCACTTTGATACATTCCCGTATCATCCAGATCCACGATGATGATGGCGCCCGTGCCGTCCCCCCCATTGGCTGGCGCCCCCACCGCCATGTCGCAGCCTGGGGACCACCCGGGGACCATTTCCGGCAGCATTGCCAGTGACGAACCGTACCTCCGACTGGGTGTGGAATCGTACCTGTCCAGCAGCTTGATGCTCCGCAAGTCGCCGTGCTGGTCCAGGCGCAGCAAATACACCTTCCCGTGTTCGGCAGCCGGCGGGCTAGTCAAGTGTGCTCCGAAAGCAGAAATGAAAACATACGGATGACCACCGTACCTTGGTGCTGCCACAATTTCAGCTCCAAAGTTGTTTGTTGAAACTATTGCCCCCACGCTGTTCAAGGGGGAGTCGTTGAAGGAAAACACCACCAAGCCGAGTTGCGTGCCGTCAGCTTTTAGGAAAAAGACGAGCAAAGCATCGACAGCTGAGGCCATTAAATCAGGGACGCCATCCATATTCAGGTCGCCAACAGCACATAGTGCACGGCCCAGAAAAACATGGCCACCCCCCCCCGTTAGCTGCACGATATGGCGCACGGGGGTCTCAGCGTGGCGGTGGTCCATCCACAACAGGCGCACCTGCCCTGCAGCGGGTATGCCACGGGGCTCCCCCACTGCCACCACTGGCATGCCACCGGGAAACAGTGGGCCCAGCACGGCAATAGAGGCGCCCATCCCTGCGTTAGATCGGATAATGTCACTGAGCCCCCCATGCGCCTGTGACACAAATACAGAAGACTTGGCGAAGGGACTCTCATCCACAGGGCGCCTGCAGCTTGCCCAGATGGGCGCTGTACTGGATGCAGTCACAGACAGGCGTGTCTTGATGGCCCACACTGCGCCGTTGGAGCTGGCACCCGCAGATGGGGCGCCAAGCAGCACACTCAACGAGCCACTGCCGCTGCCGCTGCTGCTTGCACCCAGCATGGTCATGCTCTGTGTGAGGTTGGTGAAGTGCTGCAGAGTGCTGTTCCAGCCGCCCAGCGCTGGGGCCAGCACGCCAAACACCACAGGGGGCTCACTAGCGAAGGTGTCACGCAGACTGACCAAGAAGCCGGCCCCGGGAGAGCCAGGGGCAGCTTGCAGCTTGGCGGTGAGGGCCCCCACAAGCACATCGTCAGAGCCATCGCCGTCCACGTCCCCCAGATACAGCAGGGATGCCCCCAGCCCCCCCCCGTTGGCTTTGAAAGCATACCGCAGCAGGGCCCCAGGCAGCTGAATGGCTTGGATGCGGGTCACAGATGGGTATGAGCCATTTGCAGATAGCTCTAGCAGGAACACTTCGCCCGCCCCTGCCCCCATGCCGGGCGCCCCGATCAGCAGGTCGCACACGCTGTCGCCGGTCTGGTCCGGCACCACCGCCAAGGAGGAGCCGAAGCGAGCAAAGTCAGGGCGTACAGTGGGACTGCTACCCATCAAGTTCACATGCTGCCCAACCGTGCCGCCGGGCTGCAAGGCCAGCATGTGCACAGTGCCGCGCGAATTCTGAGCCGGCGCCCCGACGAACAGCACGGGCGCCCCCAGGCCCATGAGGTCGCCAGCTGCCACAATGGATGCGCCGAAGTCACTGGCGGGCGAAATCACATCAACACTCTCCGTGAATGTATCGATGCTAGTGAAGCTCGAAAAGCCCCCATCTGCATCCAAGTGCAGCAGCAGCAGCACAGGCGCTAAAAGGCCGCCGGCAACGGGTGCAGCCGTCACTGCCAGCTCAGCCCGCCCGTCCGCATTCACGTCGCCCACCTCAGCCAGCGCATAGCCGAAGCGCAGCTCAGCCCGCACATTCAAGTGCAGCAGCCCTGCCGACATGCTTGGGGTGACAGTGGCGAGCTGGGAGACGTGCAGCGAGTCACGGTGCACCATCAGCACCCGCACGACATCCTGTCCGGACACAGAGGCACTGTTGTGCCACTCTGCCACAGCCACCGCTGTGTGCGTGGCGTTGCTCAGGCCCCACAGTGTGGCCATGGCGCCGGCTGCCCTGGCCTGTGCTGGCCATGCAGCAGCAGGGTATGCCGCGGCGGGGGGGGGCAGCTGTGTGGCGGCCTGCACCATAGCACTGCAGTTGCCACAGGGCGAGCCCTGTATCGCGCTGGCCAGCACGCCAAAGGGGTCTCCTTGGTCCAGCTGCAGTGAGATGAGCCACCCTGCAGGCGGGTCTGGTGCCGACACCAGCAGTCTGGAGCGGCCCCCTGCACTGCCATTCACGTGCGGAATGGCGACCAGCGCCTCGCCGAAGTACGCCCCAGGCGCCACGTAGGCACCACCACCACCTGGATCAGACGTGGGGAAGAATGAGGCAGGGTCGATGAGTGTGTCGCCGCCGCCGCCCAGCAGGCGCTGCCGCTGCCCCGCGAAGCCAAGCTGCACCACAAACACTGCACCAGTGGAGGCGCTGAGGCCTGGGGCCCCCACAAGCAGTGCCGCAGTGCCGCCAGCATCAGGCTCAAAGGCCAGTGAGGCGCCAAACATCAGCGGTATTGTTGGCCCTGCCGCACAGGCATTGGAGCCCAGGTCGTCATCTGTGGAGCTGCCCGCCCAGCCAGCCCCCACTGCGCTGATGGGGATGGCAGGAGTGCCCAAAAGACTGCCACCAGGCCGCAGGTGCATGATAAATACCCGGCCTATGTTGCCTCCCGTATAAGGCGCAGAAATGGCTGCATCTGCGCTGCCATCTGCATTCACATCGGGCAGCGCGAGCACTGCCTTGCCGAACTGTGCAGTGTCACTTGCCAAGGAGGCATCAGCTGCAGCTGCAGGGATCATGCCAAGCGTGCTGCCCGCTGGCAGAGAGGTAAAAGTTACTGACGCTGCCATGCCTGCAAAGCTTGAGTGGAAGGGTGCGCCCACCAGGAGAGTTGATGCGCCACCGGGTGAGCTGTGCAGCAGGCTGCATGCGTGCCCGAAGCCATCGCCCTCGACAAATGCAGCAGCGACGGATATCACCGCACCACCTACATGATGTAGGTACTGGAAATATGGAGCAGTCACCTGCGAGCTGAAGATGTGCAGCCCCCAGGTGCCACTGCCATCGGCGCCCACGGCGAAGTCAGGGGCACCGTCCCCAGACACATCGCCCGCGTGGCACACACTGCGCCCGAAACGCATGGATGCAGAAAAGGGGGGGAACGGTACAGTCCTGGGCTGTATTTCTGCTGCTGTGGTGGGCAGCTGCTCGGCGTCCATGATGTAGATGTACACGCGGCCCTCATTTGATGAGGTTCCTTCAGCTCCAACGAGTACGTCATAGAAGCCGTCGCCGTTGATGTCGGGCAGCACTGCCAGGGATGAACCCCATGATTGCCCTGGAATGGGGGCATGCACAGCAGCAACACTGCTTCCTGCCACTGAGCTGATGTACGTGGCTGTGTCGGTGGCAAGGTCTCGGCGGCGGACTTCTTCTTGCGTGGTGGCTTCGTCACCTTCCATAGAGCTGCTGCTTGGCTCGGCTGTTGCACCGAAACCTACGTCCAAGTTGTTGTAGTATAAATCACGGTCAGAATAGGTGATATCTTGTGAGGTGCGGTCCTTTCTTGGACTGAATAATCTGCTCAGTTCAGTTGATGATGAAGACTTGCCTCGGGCTTGAGCCAGCTGGGTGGCAGATGCCTGAAAAGCCCCTCCACTCAGAGCTTTGCTTGCAACAGGCCGCAAATAATCCAAGCTTTGCAACTTTTGTTTGCCACGTTGCCATTTTTTTGTTGCGGTCAGGGCCTGCTGCTCAGAAGGTTCAAGCGCTGTATTGCTGTGCGCGTCGGAGGCAGCAACAAGCTCAATACCATGAGCTGTATGCAGGAAGAGCTGAATGCAGAAAACTGCTAGAAACACCGACACCAGTTGTATGTGCATGTTGAGAAACCTATACCGCTGCTGATTAAGCGAGAATTCCGCAGAAATCTGCGAATTATAGAGAATGAAACACACGAAAATTGGCGTGTTTGAGAGCTCATCATGATTCTAGGCAGTTGTAGCCCGTGAGACAGCTGCTTATTGAGCAGCGCAGCAAAGGCTTCGCTCACATCGATTCGCCAAAATAAAAGCAGCCACGGTCCAGTTGTTTCTGGTGAGAGATGTATGACACTGTCCCACTTTGAAATGTGTTGGTTTGCACAACAACAAGACAAGAGGAGTACTTTGTTGCACACGTATGTGACAAAGCACTGAATGGGGTCTTCCCGATCGATAATTTAAATCATTACTTTATTTAACTCCGGTTGCAACCAATGATGATGCAAAATGTGACAATATGCGCTAATCAATGTTGGTCACAGAAGAGACATCCCCCGCCCGTATCACAGGCAGGCAGGGGCCCGTACGGTGTAGTAGGGGCCCAGCGACGAGAGGCCCAGCCAACAGGAGAGGCTGAGAAGCAGCGGAGCGTGCCATTCTCGGCTCATTGTGAAATAGTGAAGACGAAATGTTTGTCTTTTGAGTGGCAATTGAACTCTCAGCCAGCTTGCATGACAAATGCAGCCTTTTCTCAAGCGCCCTGCTCCAAACAGCTCACACAAAGCATGCAAGACAAGTCAACGTGCCGTAGAGTCCTATTCCCTGCCGAGCCGAGCGAGACACATGCCCGGCTGTTGTTCGTGCCCTTGTGTCTGCATGGGGTGGCAATGGTCGTCGTTTGGGGTGAAGACATTTCTTGGTATTTTTTGTATGCTGCTTTTTTTTGTACTAAGCGCCAATTATTATCGCACTTTGCAGCACACAATTCAATCGACTTATGGTTGCTCCTTTTCGCCAAGTTCTATCGCTCTGAGTGTGGACATGTGCGGCAAGTGCCGAGCTTGCTCAAGCTTGTATAAATACCATCTAATACAACCGAATCAAATCGGCGGCAAGCAAACGCAAACCGAATTCAGGTGAACTTTGAAGTCCTATTTGATTCTTGTTCAACCAAATGGAGTTACTGTACTAGGCTAGGCTGCTTCAAGTAAAAAATCTAGCACACCTTTGGAGGAGCGAGGTCTGACGAGGTCGGCGCCCACCTGGCTCCCGACTCTGCGCCCACACGGGAAGAGTCTGGCCCAGAAACAGTCGGGTAGGGCAAACACTCTGCCTCCTGCTTCTTCAGACCCCAGGCGTTCACATGGCATTCTTAGCACCGCACTTTCATGCTTTCGCAGCCCGGGGGCTCAAACCCACAGCCTTGAGACTGGGGGCCACCTGGCACAGCTGGCTCTAGCTCGAGGCGCCCGAAGTCTGCTTCCTGGCAGCGGCAAAGCAGCACATGGTGTCCAGCTGCAGGGCGAGCCATGGCTCAGCAGGCCGCACGCTGGGGAGGTTGGCCCGTAGCATGCCCCCCCCTCTCGGGGCTGACTAGCAGCATAGTATGCACTGCCCCGAGCCCAAGCCAGTGCCACATCACATGGGCTGTACCCCCCTGCACGATTCACCGCTCTACATGGGCGCAGGGGAGAGGCGTACAAGCCAGTGTCTAGTCCCCCCCGCCGCTGCCCAGCTACGGGGGGCTTGCTCCAGCTTGTAACTTACGATCTGCCCTCATGGAGTGTTCACTGCTTACCCTGGACAATCAGTTGCGGGTGGGCATCACTGATAAAATTGCTGTATGACTGCAGTAGAGAGGACTGTCGTCGCAGGGGGCTCAGGGGCGGAGGGCGGCCTAGTTTGCCAGAGTCACAAACAAATGCTACCTTGGCAAATCGTCGATTTCGCAGCCTCCAAAAACAATCATTGGTGTAGAACCATAACACCACGAAAAGGTGTAGATTTGCGAGTGAGCGGAAGGCATGTGCGATTCTTTTCAAGTGGCATGCGGTGCGGGCATCGACAATCGCGTCTGGACTCTGCGAGAAAGCAACAAAGATAAGCAGACAGCTTTTATACGAATTGCAACCGCACTGCTTGATATTCTCGCCGACGGTCACACCCCTGTGAGCGTGGCCACCAAGTGCGCAAGCGTGTTTGAGGTGAGGGAAATTTTGCCATTGCGGATGCGCCGGTTTCATCGACAGGAAGGGCCAGCTCTCCAGTCCATTTGAAGTGATATTGATTAATTGTATCATTTTTTATCTTTGTAGGTTTCCTGTGCTCTATTAGATGGTGACGGCGAGTGCGAGGAGCTTCTCGCCAGAGCATGCATGCAGGCTGGCTTCAGGTACCGCACCGACATTGCCACATCCCACGCTTCATTGAGCGCTACCAAGGGAAGCATCACCCCCACAAAGACCAACACAATTTGGCCATGTGTAGCTGTTGCTCAGAAAGCGGAGGAGTACTTCGTGAACGGCTCAGCTCCCCTTGCCCGCAGTACTGCCCTGCTGCCCTGCACCTGGCTCCTTCTCTTACGCACATTCGCCAGAAGCCAAAGCCAGCTGCTGCCGGCGCCTCTAGTGCGGTATATACAGGCATACTTGGAACCAGCCATGCCTCATGCAGCTTTGGCCTGCCCCCCATCGGATGTCGACCCCCCCACGATGCCCCTGGCTCAGACCCCCTACGAGCCGAGCACAGCGGCAGAGGCGACGGGAACGTCCGGGGAAGCGCAAAGCGACCTGGTTGTTGACGCTGGGCGCCTGATTTCGTGCTTTGAGGCTGGGGCGACAGCTGCCACTGCTGGCTCAGACCTGGCAAGCAGCTGCGCAGATTTGTGTTCCTTGCTGCTGTTTGTTCCGCCTGGTATCATCTCCTCAGGAGAGTCCACACAGTTGAGTCAGGCAACACTATCCGACGATACTGCTTTCTTCCTGCTTGGTTCCGCGTTCCGATTGAAGCAGTGGGCCAACGTTGAAGAGCTGATTCCCGCGTTATTCCACGGCTTGACAGAGCACCAGAGCACCGCATGGAACCTAGTGCTTGCCAAGGCCAAGCCACAGCATAAACGGAAGGTCGTGGAGCGACTGCAGGGGAAGATGGTTCTGCACCTGGCACAAAGCATGTCAGGGGGGGCTCCACAAGCAGAACAGGACCAGTCAGATGCAGCAGCCGGCAAGTACGCAACCCTAGCATCGGCAGGCATTGCGTCTGTTACAGTGCCCCGAGCTGCCGCTGCTGCCGCCGCTGCTGCAGCTGACCCTGCCCTGGGGCGTGCCGGGAACAAGGCAGTGCAGCGGTCCCTGGCCCCCCGTGCCTCCATCCATTTGAACACGGGGGCAATGAAGCCCTGGGCCAAGCCGCCCGCGGGGACAGGTCTGATGCACGGGGGACGGCAGCAGCTCCTGGATGCAGCTGTAGCCCCCCCCTCTGACGAGTCCAGGGGGGGGGGGGCAGCTAGCGGGGAGGATGCCACGGATGTTCCCAGACAAGGGGTGTACAGGGGGGGTGCTGTCTCCGCAGCACAGGCCATTCGCAGCGCCATGCCCAGCCAGTGGACACGCAAAGGCAAGGAGATGCAGCGCACACTCAAGGGGGGGGAGGGGGTGCAGGGGGGGGCTACCACACGCCAGCCCTATGGATCTGCAGTCTCCACCATCAAGGCGAAAATGGGAGCCAGGGCAGTGGCGGATGGCCCCGCTGGGCACAAAGCAGGTGAAGGGGGGGTGCTTTCTTCGGACATCGCTTCTGCTGATCGGGTAGCCGAGACACTTCTGGATGTCATACATAGCGGTGAGCCAACGCTGCGGAAGGTCCCCATGTCTCAGCGCCGCACGCTGCTGTCGTTCCTACTGGAAGGCATCCGGGAAGCACCCGTAAATTGGAACGGAAATGGTTGTTCCTGGAACACGCGAATTGAAGTGCCGTGGCCAGGGGGGGCGTCCTTCACCGCAGCTGTGTCCTTCGCAGGGGGTGACCTGGCTCTGCAGCAGTGCACTGTGGACACACTGCTGCAGAGCCAGCAGCTGCCCCTGGCGTCACGCCTGAGCAAAGCCTGGAGGCTGCCGGAGCGCTTATGCTCTGCACTGGGGGCAGATGCTGCGGCGGAGGGGGGGGGGTCAGCTGGTCTTGTGCCTTATACCAGTGCATGGCTGGCCGCTCGCAGTGCTGCACTGAAGGGCAGCGTAGAAGCCAAAACAGCGATAGCAGCGGGCACCGCTGCAACCCCTCCCGGAGGCTCTGTCTGCGCTGGCATGCACCCCACTGCCGCCGCCCGCATGCTATATCCCCTTGAAACACGAGACGGCACACTGCACGCGCCGTTCGTGGTGTTCCACAGTGCAGCTTCGTTCCTGGGGGCAGCGGTGCCACTGCGGCTTGGGCAAAAGCTGCGCTTTGCTGCCGCGGAGACCAGCGCCCCCATCCTTCCAGAGCACAGTCTGCCCGTGCTTCACGTGGCATCTTCAGGGGATTTGGAGGCGTTTGGAGATTTCATGCACACTGCCGGAACAGCTGCCCTCGCTAACGGCAGCTTGTTCCCAGTCGGCGTTGACGTGGAGTGGAGGCCTACCAAGCTGTTCGATGACTCGATGCCCCCCTTCACCCCCCCCCCAGGCATGCACCATGAAACAGCAGCTGCAGTGCAGCGCACATACCAAGCCTTGGTGCAGACGAGCAGCTTGCGCTTCCCTGCTGCCCTGCTACAAGTGGCCACGCCCCAGGCAGTGTTTGTCATTGACATGCTGGCGGTGGCCCAGTTGGTAGGCGAGGAGGCGAGGCACGCTTTGGGAGACAGCTTCTTGGCACATCAAGGTGTGCTGAAGCTGGGCTTTGGTCTGCAAGGCGACCTGGCCAAGATTGCTGGGTCACACAGCGACCTGCAGGGAGTTTTCTCAGCTGCAGTCGCGTGTGTTGATCTTCCATCTGTATTTCAGCGACACGCAGCCTTGCGTTCTTCCGGGGGGGTCGATGAGGCAGGGTCACCCCCAATGCTGCCCCCTTCAGCAGTTGCCTCTGATCTGCGATCACTCACTGTGGCGTGTCGCGATATACTGGGGGCTCCATTGGCCAAGGAAATGCAGACAAGCGATTGGCAGCAGCGCCCCCTGAGTATTGAACAGGTGCGCTATGGGTCTATGGACGCGCTGTCGTTGCTGTCGCTGTTCGCAGCGACCACCTCTGCGACCAGCCCGGGCACTTCTGGGTGCCCGCTAGCGGCTGGCGTTGTGAGCGAGGGCACCTGGTGGCAGCCGTGTGTGCAGAGCATGACTGTGACAGAAGCAGAGCTGACCAAACAGGCAGTGGTCGCATGCGACCTGCTGCCTACCTTAGAGGTGGTGGCGCCCGCCGAAATGGTACACTGCCCTGCAGTGCTGGCTGCAATCACCAACATCTGTCGCACGCCCTGCAGTGCAGAAGTTGAGCCTACCCCTACCAGCGGGTCAGATGCCCCACAGCGTAGCCCCCAGTGGCTGCAGGAATACCTGGTTGCTGCTGGATGCTCCCCTTGTCGGGTGTGTCAGGTGGGGGATGCGGCCACTGCGGACGAGGCGGCGGCGGCACTGGGCGTGTCTACGGCGCGCATCACCAAATCACTGGCCTATGTGGTGAATGGGGAAGCGCCAGTGCTGGTCATTATGCCTGGCCCTGGAAAAGTTGACACAGGCAAGCTCGCTGCGGCGATTGGGGGGGGGATAGGAAAGCGCAAGGTGAAGCTTGCGACCCCCCTTCAGTGTGCGGAAATATGGCGGTACACCCCTGGCACATTTCCGCCCTTTGGACATTCCGAAAGCGTGCAGATTTTCATCGATGAGTCTGTTCCGCGTTCCGGTCTGCTGTTCGGGGGCGGCGGGTCACTGAGTCACTGCGTTGCGTTTCGGCCCTCAGAGCTTGAAACGCTTGCCCCGGGCAGCCAAGTGGTGGATGTACGGAAAATTGAAAAGGGTGCCGACTCTGCTGCATTGCTGCCAGCCTTGTCTGGAGCAGCTGCCGGGCTTGTAGAGGAGGCAGCACTACCTACTCTGCCTGCGCTCGCAGCAGCTGGCTCCGAGCAACTGCCTGCATTGCCTGCACAAGACGTGGATGTGGCGTGTGCATGTGATGCCCCCCTGCGTGTGTTGTTTAAGCCCCCCCGTTTTGCGGTCGATAGCATGATGGGGCGGCTGGTACGCTGGCTGCGTGTGGTTGGGGTGGACGCCCTGAAGGTACCCCAGACGGAGTCCAGGGAGGTCACCGCACTCAAGGCTTTGCAAGAGGGCCGTATCATTCTCACACGGGACCGCAAGCTGCTGGATGGGCCCACTGTCATGCCCTGTCTGCACTTGTCTATAGACGGTACCCATGCACAGTTCCAAGATGTGGCGGAGCGCTTTCACATCACTGTGGCAGCGGAGGACCTCATGTCACGGTGTTCCAAGTGCAACAACAAGGGGTTCCGGCAGCTGAGTGCGGCGGACATCACAGCACAGGGCCTAGATGTGCCTGCCAAGGTTGTTGAGATTGTGGATGAGTTCTGGCAGTGCACCCGCCAGCAGTGCTCCAAGGTGTACTGGGAAGGGCCCAAGTTTCAACAGAGCAGGGAGAGGTGGGGCAATGTGATTGAGGAGGCTGGCATGGCTGCGAGCCCTGCTGACAGCTGAGCGAAAGGGGTTCAGGGGGGCTAAAATCCCTTCTTGCAGGCATCAATGCAATGCCTCACAGAGCACAAAATGAATTGAAATATCCTCAATAGTGGTCCCCGGCAGGGTGTTGTATGTTGGCTGCAAGCGTGGCAGAGCGTGTAGCCGTTCTGGCGCCTTTACTGGGGAGCCTTCTTCACAGCAGCCCAGACATAGAAGGGGGGGAGGCCTGGCACGAAGGGCGACTTCTTCTCGCTGGTGTTCAGCCAACACTTCTTGATGGCGGGCGTTTTCTTCTCGAAGAACTTGTCGTAGTGCGTCACCAGCGCCTCCTGCATGGCCTTGGCCCCGTCCATGGCTTTGGTCTTGTACAGGATGAAACTGGGGGGGGGGTGGGGGGTAAATAAGTGACAAGGGAGGGGTGCGCACTCAGTCAATTCTCACAGCTTCTCGAAGGGCGCGTCGGCGTCGTCACCCTCAGGGCCATACTTGTCCTCCCACGCCTCCTTGGGCCTGCGTATGACACGAAACGCTGACAAAACGCACCCGAGAAAGGGTGAGGGTGTATAACGCACTTCTTGCCGTGAGAAATGAGGAAGCTGAACCCCTTCTGGACGATCTTCTCGGAGATCTTGAGCTTAACGTTGGCCACTGCGACGAGAGTGCTGCGACGTGCAATTGTGCGCAGGAGCGCAGGAGGCTTGGGCTAACCATCAGTCTTCATGTTCTTCGTGCCTGTCACCTGAAGTGTGTCATCGATGACAGAGGATGCTGCAGCCATGTTTACTGCTTAGCTGCCTGAGTCGAATCCCTCGGCGTGGTGCTTGCTGAGCTCACGAGCTTTCTTTGAGCTTGGCCTCGGCAGGCAAACATATATTCAAGCGATGGGTGTGGTTGCTAGGCTCAAACTTATGTGATTGCAGTAAGTACTCTTCTCGTGTTTCTGCTTCCTTGAGCACCTGCTACTCAAAGCCCGTCAAGAGGGGGGTGGCCCAGCTGCCGCTGCAATGAGAGATGCCACAACTCGCTGAACTCAAGGCTTTTCCGGAGGTCCAGTCACTGCACACAGGCGAGAAGGTCTGCAGTTGATACCACACCTTGGGCCCACTTCTCAATTGCAGGCATGCTGCGCAGTGGTTGTCCAGATTGACTAGAAAGTATGCAATAACAAGGCCATGGCTCATCCCTGCAGCGGCCCCCATTACAAGGCACGAAAGCACACTTTTAGCAACCACACAACGCACCTTTGTGGTCGCAGATTATTTACAATGCACTCAGCTTGCCTTGTAGCTTGCTTCAGGCCTGTGGTGGGACTCATTTTTGATTGTGTAAGTGCTTGCGAAAAATCCACGTGACAGCATGGCTGCTACACAGACTGCAGCATGCTCGGCGAAAGATGGCCTGGCATATAACAGCAGCTCGGTTTTTAAGTTTGTGTGCATGCTGCTCGCTTTTGTATAGCTTAGCTCAAGCTTCCAGTGAATTTGATGAAGCGCTGCAAATCCCGCTACCCAGCAGTGCTTCTGGAAACCTTGTCGCACTCGCTCCAGTGGTAGCTGCCTTTGCAAGAGTGTTTTACTTTGCTGTGAACCCATGCTTGTTGTACGGTCTTTGTGGCAAGCTGCTTGTGGGCAGTGGCCGCCGAACCTCCCGCCACCTGTGCACGCCAACTACCAAGCCGCGATGCAAATACCAAGCCTGACCACGTTCCTTTTGCAGATTTTCACGCAACATGCTTGTGAAATTTGACACAAAGAGTGTGCGCGTAAAGGGCCTTGCGTTTCACCCCAAACGTCCATGGATTTTGGCATCTCTCCACTCTGGTGAGATCCAGCTGTGGGATTACCAAATGGGTGTGCAGCTGGACAAGTTCCTGGAGCACGAGGGCCCAGTACGCGGTGTGGATTTCAATTTGACACAGCCGTTGTTTGTGTCTGGTGGTGATGATGCCCGCATCAAGGTTTGGAACCACAAGCAGCGCCGCTGCCTGTTTACCCTGCTGGGCCACCTGGACTATATCCGCACTGTCAAATTCCACCACGAGTACCCCTGGATCCTGTCTGCTTCTGACGACCAAACCATTCGCATTTGGAACTGGCAAGCACGCTCATGCGTGTCTGTCATGACTGGACACAATCACTACGTGATGTCAGCAATGTTTCACCCTCAAAACGACCTGGTCGTGTCGGCGTCGCTTGACACCACCGTGCGAGTGTGGGACACCACTGGCCTGCGCCGCAAGAACGTGCGCAGTGGCCCCCCCACCGCTGGCCAAGGCCGCGACACCGAGCTCTTCGGAGGCATGGACGCTGTTGTGAAGTACGTCCTGGAGGGGCATGACAGGGGGGTCAACTGGGCCACATTCCACCCCTCCCAGAGCCTCATTGCCTCCGGGGCCGACGACCGCTCCGTGAAGCTGTGGCGCATGTCCGACACCCGTGCGTGGGAGGTGGACTCCATGCGTGGCCACAGCAACAACGTCTCCTCCGTGGTCTTCCACCCCGTGCACGACCTCATCGTAACCAACTCCGAGGACCGCAGCATTCGTATTTGGGACATGAACAAGCGTGTGCTCTTGCACACCTATCGCAGGGAGGAGGACCGCTTCTGGACCATGGTGGCCCACCCCACACAGAACCTGCTGGCGGCTGGCCACGACAGCGGCCTCTCCGTTTTCAAGCTGGAGCGCGAGCGACCCCCCTATGACGTGCTCAGCGACGGCTCTGTGTACTTTGTGAAGGACCGCTACATTCGCCGCGGCAACAGCAGCGGCACAGAGACGTTTCCCATTGTTGCCTCTCGCCGCTATGGAGGCATGTACAACTGGGCAGTGCGCCCCCGCACCTTAACGGTCAACCCCTTCAGCAGCGGCGGCGACGTGAGCATGCTGGTGACCACCAAGGCAGAGAGCGGCGCCTGGGATCTGTACGTGACCAAGACCGACGCTGGGCCCAACGCTGTGGCCCCTGAGCCCGTGCACGGGGCTGGGCTGTCTGCCGCCTTTGTCGGCCGCAACAAGTTCGCGACCCTGGATCGCGCCACGCGTCAAATTGTAGTGCGGGACTTCAACGGCAACTCCTCCAAGTCTGTGCAGGCCCCTCACGCGCGCACTGACCGCCTGTTCCAAGCTTCCACGCAGGGCCGCGTGCTGGCTAAGACCAGTGACCGCCTGTGCCTGTTTGAGCTGGCCTCTCGCCGCCAGCTGAATGAGGTCACTGGCTTGTCTGTCAAGTACGTCACGTGGAGCCCCGATGGGCAGTTCGTGGCGCTGCAGAGCAAGCACACGATCGTGCTGGCGGACAAGATGCTGAACAAGCTGTGCTCCGTCACCGAGGGTGTTCGCATCAAGGGAGGCGCCTGGGACGACAATGGCGTGTTCGTGTACACCACTGTGCAGCACGTCAAGTACATCATCGCGTCCACCCGCGGCGACACCGGCATCGTGCGGTCCCTCTCCGTGCCTGTGTACCCAGTGTCTGTACAGAACGGCAAACTGCAAGCCCTGAGCCGGAACGGCCTTCTGGTGTTCCTGCGCCTGAACAGCACTGAGTACAAGTTCAAGCTAGCCCTTGCCCGCAACGACTATGCCTCGGTGCTGTCTGTCATCCGCTCAGGGGAGCTGGCCGGCGCCGCCGTGATTTCGTATCTGAAGCACGCCGGCTTCCCAGAGGTGGCACTGCATTTCGCCAAGGACCAGCGCATGCGCCTGGCTCTGGCGCTGGAGTGTGGCAAGCTGGGCGTGGCAGAGGAAGCCGCCAAGGCACTGAACGACCCCGCGGCTTGGCGTGAGCTGGGCGAAGCAGCGCTGCTGCACGGAGACGTGGATTTGGCTGGTAGCATTTTCAAGCGTACGGGGCAGCATACACGCCTGGCGTTCCTGCGCCTGATCAACGGCGACCTGGCTGCAGTCAAAGCCATGGCGGCCGATACCCCAGCTGACGACCGCGACGCCGTCATGGGACGGTTTTCAGCTGCGCTGGTGACGGGCAACATCTCAGCTCGCGTGGCCGTGCTTGAGTCTGCAGGGCAGATCGCACTGGCGTACACGTGCGCCAAGCTGCACGGGCTGGACGAGGATGCCGCGCGCCTGGCTGGGTACATGCAGGAGGCAAGCCTGCCCCTGCCTGACCTGCAGTCGTCAGTTTCGCAGGCCCCCCGCCTGCTGGTGCCCCCCCCCGTCATCCAGCAGGGCGGCTGCTGGCCCCGCCTGCCCCTCAAGCAGTCTGTGTTTGACGCAGCGGTGACCAACGCCGATAGCGCCCAGGCTGCTGGCGCTGCAATTGCTGCAGCTGGCAGCAGCGCCGCAGTGGCTGCGGCGCTGCACCAAAGGGTGGACCCAGACAAGTGGGATGACGACCTGGAGAGCGGCGGCCCAGGCAGCGCCCTCCAAGCTGCGGCAGCTGCAGCTGCAGCTGCATCTGGTGCCAACTCGCCCACTGGAGACGGCAGTGCAGAGTGGGGGGACGACGACCTGGATCTGGGCCTGGACGAAATGGAGCTGCCCGAGGCGGCGCAACCCGAAGCTGTCGCCGCTGAGGTGGTGGAGTCAAGCGACCCCCTGCAGGGCATGTTTGTGGCGCCCATGGTGGGCCAGACTTTCTCCCGCCAGTGGCTGCAGGCGTCCACCCTGGCGGGCGACCACGCCGCGGCAGGGGACTTCGCTTCCGCCGCCAAGCTGCTGAACAGGCAGATCGGTGTTGTAAACTTCGAGCCCATGGTGGCTGCCATGCGCACCATGTGTCGTGCCACGCACGCAGTGGCGCCCACACTTCCTGGACTTGCGCCCGTCCTCGTGCCCATCATGCGAGACGCGGGGAAGCCGCAGTTGCCCCTGAATGTGTACACGCTGCGCTCCTGTGTGGAGCAGCTAGCGGGCATCTACCGCGCCTTCCAGTCCGGCAAGTTCTCGGAGGTGGCTCGCCTGTGCGACGCGCTGTTTGTGACGCTGCCCCTCCTCACTGTGCGCAGCGCAGCAGAGGAGACCCAGGCCAAAGAGATGCTGGCTGCCGCAACGCAGTACAAGCTGGCAGTCACACTGGAGCTGTCCCGCAAGGGCACCGCAGCAGACACAGCGGAAGGCGTGAAGCGGCAGCTGGAGCTGGCGGCGTACATGACGCACTGCCAGCTGCAGGACGCACACAAGATGCTGGCGTTGAACTTGGCCATGAGCATCGCCTTCAAGAACAAGAACTTCATCCACGCCTCCGTGTTCGCGCGTCGGCTGCTTGAGCTGCCCCCAGTGCTGGCCGCTGGCAATGAGAAGCTCGCTGCCAAGTCCCGCAAGGTCTTGGCTGTGTCGGAGCAACAAGCCCGCAACGCCGTGGTGCTGGACTATGACGGTAGCAAGGCCTTTGACATCTGCGCGGGCAGCCTGACGCCCCTGTACGCTGGACAGCCATCAGTGCGTTCACCGTACAGCGGCGCATACTACCAACCCAGCTACACCGGCTCAGTGTGCCGTGTGGATGGCCTTAGCAGTGTCGGCGTGGAGACCATTGGCCTGGTCATCAAGCTTGCTTAGGTGTGCCGGGTGCAGCCCCCCTGCCCCCCCTTTGGATTTCAATGCATTCCCAACCCTATTACTCAGCCTACGCGAAGGTGCTGTGCACATCTGCAGAGTACTCCGCCATGCTGCCATCAAACAGGGCCACGTCATATCCCAGGGCATACAGGCTGGGCAGGGGTACGGCGGCACGCATGCCCGACTGGCACATGCAAATGACACGGCCAGCGTCCTGGGGCGACGGGAAGCCCTTGGAGGCAAGCATCCCCCGCACAGCCTCGGGTGTCTTGAACATTGGCACCGCTGGCCAGTTGGTGCTGGGGGCCAGGAACTCCTCATGGGGGATGTGTCGGGACCCAGGGATGTGCCCCCCCACGGGGTTGCCCCCCCTGACATCCTCCCCCGTGAACTCTGGCAAGGAGCGCACATCTAAAATGGTGCTTTTTGTGGCGCCTTCGCCCCGTGCCGCCGCTTGGACCTCCGCAAGGGGGGCTGCCCAGTCCCCGCTCAGGGCAATGGGGGCATGCGTCAAGGCCTCGTCTGCTGCCTGCTGCTCTGCAGCCGAGGGGATGCGAGGGGCAGCTGTGCTGAGGGAGTCCCCCTGTGCAGCCCACAGCGCCACCTTGCTCCCCTGCAGAATGGAGGCCCCCCCGAAGCCGTGCGCCCGTAGTGCCCACCACAGGCGGGCTGAGGGCATGCAGCCCATCATGTCAGAAATCAAAATGGGCGCAGACGGTACCAATCCCAAGTCGCTCACTAGGGCAGCCATTTCTTCAGTATTCAAAATGTGTGCGCCTGCGGGGTGTGCGGTTAGGTGTCGCGCTGTGAGAGTTTGACAGCGGCGAGCGAGGGGCGCAGGAGGGGAACGCACTGTCGCATCTGCTCTTCATGGCGGGGTGGAAATCAGAGGGAAACAAGAGAGCCTCAGCAAGAAACTGTGGGAGGGTGAAGGTGCTTGGCAATCTGGTGTAGGCATAGAGTAGCGGGCGCAGTCCGTACCTTCGGGGGCGAGTGAGGGTTCACAGCATCCAGATCTAGAACTCGTCCCTGCATGAAAACGTCCATCAGGCTGCACAACATCGTGGTATGACAAAGTTACCTTTTTTGCTGGGTCTGCTAGCTTGCTTGTGATTTGGATATGAGTGGCTGCCTCACTAAGTGATGTCCATGCAGAGCAGCTGACTGCCACGCCAGACTTCACATCAGCAGCCATGCTGGCCATTCCACGCAGGCAAGAGGTGCTGGTAGCATGCGAGAGAACGCTATATGTCCCGTTGGTGCAATGGCGAAGCATACTGTTTAGATTGAATGCAAGTACGGAAATCACGCTGCAGACAGATGCAGCCGAATTCAAAGAAATTGCTTGTATTTCTGATATAGCCGCAAGATGAGGCTTGGGCCAAAACGAATACTAGACTGGGCACAAGGCGAATTGCATTTCATGACTACTGTTCTGGCTGCAAACCTGTGAAACTGCCTTCCCCCCTCATGCCCACCGTAGGGCGCCCCCCTCCGGGTTGTGAGAAAGGTGGCTCAGCATAGTATTACTTACCTTGCGGCGCTTTCACCCCCTGCCGTCCGAGCAGCCGTGCGGGCAGCCAGCACAGCAGCCAACGCAGAATCCATGTCGCCCCCCGCAGCCCGCAGCAGTTCGTCTGCGGCCTGCACAAGCCGACGGCGAGCAGCGTCTGGACCCCCCCCTCGACTCTGTGCGTTGCCCCCCCCCGCAACCCCCCCTGCAGCAGTCGAAGCCGACACCAGGTGCAAAATGCTGTCAACCATGGCCTCCCGTGCATGCACTGTAAGCCCCATGAGGGCGTGAGGCACCCCCCCTGCACCCCCCCCTAACATTGAAGTTGACCCCCCCATGGACTCACCCATGCCAGCCATCCCCTCCAAACCTGCTGGTGCAGCGAGCTCTGCATCATCGCCCACAACTGCAGCATCCACCCAGATGAACCCCCCATCGTCCTGACGAAGGGCCCCCCCAAATGGGCTGAAGGGGCTCCCTTCCCACGTGCGCAAGGCCTGGCGAATGCTGTATGTTGGTAGGAATGGAGCAATCACACGCTCCAATGGGCCCACCATGTCAACACCGAACACTCCACTTTGGAACAGCATGTGCCCGGAGCCCCCTACCACAACGCGAGCAGTTGACTGCGCAGCCAGGCGAGGCGTTTCGTCAGCCATCTCCATCTCGATGTTCCGAGTTGAACCAAAGCGTGTATCGCCTCTGTTCGTCCCTGATGATGTGCGCTTGAAGATACTGCTGCGCCCAGCGCGATGTGGTCCCGCTGCCATCCAGTTCATGGGGAGCGCGCTGCCGTCTGAGGCTGTTCTCGGAACAGCCGGCAGCGCCATGAGCGCGGAAGCGACTTCGACTTGAGATGAATGTGGGACAGAGGGGCGAGGAGGTGAGTTGAAGTCCTGCACTGCAAGCCCTCCCAGAGGGGGCGCCAGGTGTGGCGCCACCACCAGGCTGGACAGAAGCAGTTTCTGCAGCAAGTCCTGGCCCAAGGCGTCGAACCCAAACACCCAACTTGCAGTCACCAGCAACTCGCGCCCTGTGAGCAACGATGCGATGGATTGGTGGCTGTCGGACATTTGACGCAGAACTGTGGTTGCAGCTGCACTGTTCAGGGAGGGGGCGGGGCCATGTCCGAAGGGGGAGCCTGCACGCAACGATACACCCCTAATGCTGTCAGCAATCCGCTGCCGTGCCGACCGAGGCCGGGATGGCGTGTCCCGTGGGGTGTTCCGAGATGAAGTGGACTTTGCCTTGCCTGAGACCGGAGCAGCCCGTCGGGGCGAGCCCTGCTTGGCAGAAGCACGAGCAGAACTAGTACCAGCCTGTGCTGATGTGTGTGCATGCAGCACATACTGTGTCGTCTTCAAGGCGGTGCTTGCGCTGGCAGACCCCCCCACAACATGCGGACGCCCCCCCCCCTCGACTGAGCCACCGTCAGACTGACTGTCCGAGCCAGAATCCAGCTGGGCAGCGAGGCTACGTCGCTCTTGAAATTCTATCAGTTCCCCCAGGCGCTCTTGTACAACTGGTCGCGCAGGACACCCCGGACGCACAGCGGCGGCGCTAAACGTGGGTGGGTTGCGCAGCACGTCACGCCACGCCTGGATCACGTCACACCGCACCACAGAAATGTTGGATGTCAGCTGCACATGCACAGAGGCTCCGCCACCTGGTACTGCAGCTGCTGCCTTGGAGTCATGCCCAGTGTCGTCACTGTCGCTGCTGTCACCAAGCAGCCCTGGACCCCCCCCCTCTGTGCCAGCCAGGGGGGCTAAACTGAAGTATGGCTCTCTGCTGGCATTCTCTGCAGGCGATTTATCGCTGCCGTCGAAGGGGGGGGGGTGCAAATCGACCCCCCTATGAGAATTCCACAGGGAGGGGGTCAGGGAGGGTGACGAGGGGGGGTGGCTGCCCGATGATAGGGGGGCCTGGGCTGCCTGTAGTGCGGCAGCTGCCTCCGCTGCTCGCACAGCCGCCTGCGTGAGCAGCAGGCTGATGTAGGCTTTTCGTGTTTTGGCAACGACGTACGAGCCATCCAGCACATCCAGTCGCTCAAACACCCCATCAGCAATTTCTGCAGCATTCCGTGTCTGGCGAACAATGCGCATGAAGCCGTGTCGTAGTAGGGTGCGTCGCTTCAGCGTGATAAGTGTGGCGAGTTTCTGATACTGCTGCTCTTTCTGGGTCTCTCGAAACTCCACGAAGCCTGTGGAGATGACTGCAGGCGGCAGTGTGAAGAACAGAACACCCAATAGTGCCGCAATAGCCCCAAACAGCCGACCAAGGGGGGTGACTGGTGCCACATCACCGTATCCCACAGTGGTCAGTGTAATCACTGCCCACCACAGACTGGCCACCATGTTCGGATATTCCTCCGAGTTCACGTTGCGCTCAGCCACGAAAACTGCAACTGCAACCAGCATGACGGAAGTCGCTGAAATAATAACAGCTACAACAAGTGTGTCTGCCTTCAATGCAATGACTTGTGCGAGAATGGAAACTGCCGGAGAATAACGCACAAATTTGAGCACGCGAAGGGCGCGAAATATACGAAGGAAATTCGCAAACACCGACGTCCCAAAAATGTCTTCAGCATCCACGATCCACAACAAAAATGGAATCATGCAAAGAATGTCCAGCAGCGTGCCTGGCCACAGCAAGAACTGCATGCGGGCTGCACAAGCGTTGTCAACGGTGGAAGCCCGCAGTTGGCTGGTATTGCACGCCACACATCCCTGATTGGCTACGGCAGAGACACTCCTGTCATGGTAGGCATTGTGTTGCATGCGGAGAAAATTCTCCGATGTCACTTCTTTCCTGGTGACATTGTCTGAGTCGGAGTCCCCTGGATCAGCGCCATCAGCATCCGTTACGTTTGATCGAGTGCGGCGCCCACAGCCCGTGATGTGCAGGCAGCAGCAGCCCCCACAGGCATCGATTTCGTCCCATGGGTCGCGGCCTTCGCGGACAGAAGCGCGTCGAATGCGGTCAAGCACTCGGAATGACCGGTCAAGTGGGGCCACCCACAGACGCAGGAGAAATTCCGCGGCTATCATGGCTATCATGAGGACCTCCACCACCACCACTCCAACATCTTTGGGTTCCTCCAGATGCTTTGTTGACTCACTTTCGAAAATGACAGTTTCAGACATGATGGAGAACTGCAAACAATGCAAGTGCCGATGGATGAGTGCCGCTGCTGGGGTGAGTCTTCTGCTTCGAGTTTTGCAGGCAGCTTACCGTGGATGCATACAGCATGAAAACGAAAATGCTTCGCACAAGCCTGTCCGTTTCTCCGAATGCCTTTCCATCAAGAACTAGTGCTTTGATCCTTCGTTGTCGAGCCCTGAGCACATTTCCACAGCTATTCCCAGTAGTGTCATCATCCTCGTCGCTGTGCGACCTGCGTGAAATGCCGCCTCGAATTCGTTGCTCCCGGGCCTTTGAGGCAGTGGCAAGAAGCCTTGCTGCTTGTTCCATATCTATTTGGTGCATGCAAGATGCTAATTTGTGCAGAGGTGCAGTTGTAGGTGTTGGTGACGGGAGACCAGAGTCGCTGGGGGCGGATATTGCATGCGGCCCTCTGGCTGGGCTGTCATGCACATAACTGGGGGCAATTTGCGACGGATTCCTCCCTGTAGGGCCACTTGCTTCTGATGACACTGAATGAAGCGAGCTTCTCGAGCCGCCAAAGGCCACTTTGGCCAGCTGGCTGCGTGCAGATGATTCAGCTGCTGAGCTTGAAACGCCTGGGCTGGGCACTGGAGTGCTGCCCGAGCCTGCAGCAGGGGATAAACTCGAAGCTGGGTTCAACATTTGCTGCTCTGTATCGCGAATGAGCCTCTCCACGTCGAGCGAGTCTTCTTGCTCAACCATTGATCGCTCGGCCATTCCCACATGGACTGTGAAAGCCTCTGCTCATAACCCTCTCACTTGTGATGAGCTGTTGTGTGACTGAAGGTTTGGTTTTGCATTTTTGCATCGATTAAGTCTGAGCAAATTTCATGCTCATTGCCTCAAGTTCCAACGTTGCATTGGACATGCGACCGGCAAAGGGCTGCTGCTTGCAGTCAGAGGGCCCTTTAGTGAGAGTGTTGCAAACTTGAGGAAATGTCTCACGTGTGGACATTTCGTATCATCAGGAGAAGGCCCGGCAAAAGCAAAGAATAACATAGGGATCACTGTAAATCATTAATACAAGCTGCCTTGTGTAGTGCAGTTGGTGATTCTGTCAAGGAGGCGACAAAAAGTCACAGCCGATGCATGCGGAATTTGCGAGAGGCACTTTCACAAGCTAAACAAGCCAAATGCAGGGCTTTCAGGGCGGATTACCGGCCAGGCTGAATCATGCCCACACTTGTATACTTCTTGCATTGCTCTCTGCCCCTGATTCCCGTCAAGGACTTGGAAAGACGGCCGAGGCAGCCAGCTGTAGCGGGGCTACATGCAATGTCGCGGCACGGCCTGCAGGCAGAGAAGGGGTGAAGACGCGACCCAAGAGGTCCCGAGCACGACAGTCCAGCACTTCAGTAAACAACGTTATCCGAGAAGATGCACAGAAAAGCTTGCTGCGTGCGTTACAGCCACGTGGCACAACAGGGCCAATCGGGCAAGCCGCCACCCCGGCACCCAGTTCTGAAGCAGGCGCAAGCAGCACCCCATCCCTGCCACTGCTGCAGCTCGCCAGCAATGCTTGGACACATCAAAGGCCTGCTTTGTGTAGCACAGCACCCTCAGCAACGTTCACGGGCGGCGCCAGCAGTGGCCGCCGCAGCTCCCGTGCCTCCAAGCTCAGCGCAGGTGCCAGCGATACCCACGGCCCATGCAGCGCCAGCAGCTCTCAGGGGTCAGCACTACTGAGCCCAAGCTTGAATAGCACCTCACATGCTGGTGCCAGCGTGCTGCGCAAGCCCCCAGCCGTGAACGCACCTCTGCTGAGCGCATTTGATGCGGGCCGCTTTCAAAAGGCAGTGACTCGACTGCAGCAACGCCAGGCGGAGCACACACAACGTTCCCGCGCTGCCATTCTGCGGGACGATTTGAGGGCGTCACGGCGCCATCAGGGTGGCAGCGGCTTGGCTGGGACGTATGGTGGTGGGCGGCTTGCCGGCACCGCTTCTGACTCTGCACAGCTTCAATCCCTGTCAAGGGGGGGTGCTCCGCAGGAGTCTTATCCACCTGACGTGCTTGTAGCTTCAGTTCCTCAGCTTGAAGTTGCACCTGTATGGCCGGCCGCTGGCAGCGCAGCTGATGCCAAGGGGGGGGCGATTAGCGGCAGCAGCCCCCCGGGAGGCCTGTCTCAAGATGCACAGAGCGCATCAAAATCATATTCTGCAGTGAATGGTCTGAATGCGCTGCGCTCAATGCAGCCTTTGCTGGTGGCAGATACAATCACCGCGCGTGCAGCACGGAGCAACGGGCAGCCGCCGCATACCCTGCCCAACGCAACAAGGCTGCTGCCCTCCGATGGAAGTGGACCAGGAGCAGGAACTGGGCAGAGTAAGTCCGCTGCTGCAGCTCAGCAAGGTTGGGAGGAGCTACTCGCAGACTCCCCCGCGGGTGCTGCAGCCTCCAGACGCCAACACGCCAACACAACGCTACCCAGGCATTTCAACAAGTTGCCGGGATATTTGAAGGGGTCAGCTCGTGAACGTGGCAGGTTAGATTCGTTTCAGACTGCGGGTTTGACTGCTACGGAGATTCTTGAGAGAATCGAGGCTGCAGCGCAAGCTCAAAACCAGGACCAGCGATTGCCAGTTCTGCGCCGCTCACACCCTGCACGAGACGCTACCAGGAAGTCTGATTTCTTGCGTCGTGGCAGCGGAGCTGTCCACACATCGATTGACTCTCAGGTTGGCTTCTTGGCAGAATCTACAGGCAGGGGGTGATGAATGTGGTGTTGGCTGGATTGGGGGCTGGCTGAAAGTGAAGCTAACTGGCTATGATTGCACCTGCGCACTTCTCAGGAAACAAATACGCTTTTAAAAAAGGCAAATTGGTGAAAGTAGTCGCGATTGCCAACCGTATATCGAACAAGGTTTATGGAAAAATTGGCTAGCACCTGGGCAGCTGGAAACCACTTTGTAGCTTTCAGCAAGTCAGCGCGCCGCGTGGCCTCCTGCGCAGTACTCGAGCAAAATGAAGACACCAAAGCTGGGAGATCTATTCCAGAGCCGTGTTGTTGCAGTTGCCCCTTCCACTGAAAAATACCACGACGGCAGAAAAAGCCAGAGCAGTGCCATGCAGTCTTTCAAGGCAGCAGCATTGGAAAGCGCAACTGAAATTGTCAGCAGAGATCAAGCCTGTGGCATTTTGTTGAAAAATGGGTTCGTGCTGGACCCTGATAGCAGCTTGAAAACGCTTTGGGATGTGTTGTGTAAGTTTGGCTTGTAGACTTGCGTTTCATGTTGATGAAGGAAACGCTGCATTTTGCAGTGACCCCTGTCATTCTGTACACCGCAACTGTCATGCCATACAATATTTTCTTTGAAATTGAGGAAACTGAGGCCTGGAAGACTGTGGATTTATTTGCAACCTGCTTGTTTCTTGTGAGTTCAGACGCAAGATGATATCGAATACTCCAGTTAACTAGAGCTGTGTACAGGTTGACATGCTTGTTGAGTTCAATACTGCCTACTACTACGATGCATCAAGGGCCCACTTGGAGACAAATCGCATCAAGATTGCCTGGAGGTACCTGAGAACTTGGTTCATATTTGACTTGGTAGCAGTCGTCCCTGGAGAATGGATTTTTGGCTCCGGCTCTGGCGCTGATGGTACTCGGCTCGCCAAACTTGCACGAATCTCTCGGACTTTCCGCCTTTTACGGGCTTTTCGTATCTTAAAAATGGCCAAAAGTCGAACCATGCGGGACACAATCATGTGGCTGCAGCACAGCTTGGCCATCAGCCCGATGTGGAACCCACTGCTGCGCGACTTTTGGGTCTCAGCCCTACTCATTCACATGGGTTCAGGATTGTGGCATTTCATCGGCGTTCGTGAAATTGATGCAGGCAGAAACAGCTGGATCCTTGAGGAGGGGCAAGAGAGTGCGGCACCGACCGAGCGATATGTGACTTCGTTATACTGGACCATCTCCACGTTGACATCTGTGGGGTATGGAGATATAGCCGCTGCAAACCAAGCAGAGGAGCTGCTATCTGTGGCTTACATGCTTATGGGAGTGGTGGGCGCCGGCGTCATTGTGGCTGACATTTTGACGATCAAAGACAGGCTGGCCAGCGTCACGAAAGTCCAAGCTGACCGCACAGCTGCAGTGGATAGGCTCATTCACCGCGTGAGACCACCATGGGCACTGAAGGTGTCCCTGAAGAACTGGGTGGATGAGGCAAACAGCAAGCTGCACGAAACGTATGATGTGCTCCCACAGCTGCCACCAGAGCTCAGGCGCGAGGTCATACTGCACATGAGGTGGGATGTAGCAGACGCCATCAAGATTTTCCACCTGAAAGAAGTATCATCTGCTCTCACAGCAGACTTCCTGTGGTACATGAAGCGCGTCAGCGTCAAAGTGAACGACTTTGTGTACATTCAGCACACCCCAGCGGAGTTCATGTACTTCATCATGACGGGAGAAGTCATCATGATGCAGGAGAAGGAGAGACCGGAGAGCAATGTGTCCTTCCGTGCCACCAAGGGGCGCGTAAACAAGGGCGTTGAAGTGGAGCCGCTGTACTCGCTGAGCAGGGGTGACAACTTTGGCGACGAAGACGTCCTGTTCAAGGACAGATATGTATGCAGCGCATTCTGCACCAAGCAGGCTGAACTGTACGCCATGGAACGACAACATATCGAAAAGCTGTGCCAGGAGAACTCCTCCCTGTACATTATTTTGCGCAAAAAAGCCCGCGATGACGCGCGCCAGCGAAAGAAAGTGCGCGTGATGGCTGAAGCAAAGGAAGCCTCAGCGGGAGCCCCCAGCACACAAGCTGCAAAGTTGGTGGAAGACAAAGTGCATGACACGAAGTCTGTGCCGTCAACTTTACTGGGGATTCTTGGGAACAAAATGGCAGGAAACTCCATGCGACGCGTGGTGAACCTACCGCCCGTCACCGCCATAGGGAATCGCCCGACCATTGACGAGGAAAGCGCCGGTGCGTCCACCCCAACAATTACACGACCTGTCCAGTCTGGATCTCCAGACAGCAGCCCCTCCAGCGTCTCATCCCCTGCCCCAGGCGTGCAGGGTTGGCGCAAGGCCATCCAATGGGCACAGCTACGGAACTTGGAGAATGAAATGGAGGAAGCTGAGGAGGATATGGAAATGGACATTGCCACACTGCAAACTGGGCGCTTCGGGAGGGTGACGGACAGCCACATACAAGCGCTTCCATCGGTGCAGCGCATGCAGGAGATGCAGTCAAAGCGGGCGCGGGCACGCTGGCGATTTGCCAAAACAGCCGTTATTGACCACATTCGCCGCGTGAAATGGCACCGGGAGCAGGCCGCTCAAGCGAGCGGCTCGCAGCCCGCACTGCAGCTGAGCTTGATGGAGGAGGTGGGCCTGTCTATTGAGCGGCACCTGCCGCCGCCTGCAGCTGAAGTTGACTTGGGTGCCACGGGGCAATCCAAGTCTGGCGACCCACACTCATCATAAATTGCGGCATGTGAGCTCGTCATGACCCTCATGGTTTTGTGGAGCATAGTCCACAGGGTCGCAGCAGCTCAGAAAACACCCCCCCTTGCTGAGCCTGGGCACCCCCTGCGCAGGCCTGCCCAAGAGCGCTAAGCGGCATCTGCTGTGACGACATCATGCGCTGCAGCTTGCACTGTGAGGGCATGGCTTGTGCACAGCGGTGGTTGCTAGCCTCAGAGGCTGCTGCAGCGATCAAGCGCGGCGGCAGCGCAGCCATCAGGGACGCCTCCTTGGCCAGCATGAGCTCGTCCTGGGCCTCGTTTGTGTGATCATAGCCAAGCAAATGCACAAAGCCGTGCGTTAGCACCCGCACCAGTTGCTCGTATGGGTCCACAGCTGCAGAAGACATTGCGTGCACTCACACAGCTGAGCTATCAAGCAGGCGTGCAGACATACAATGCACGTGAGACCACCGCCAAATGTATTGTGGTGATACAAGTATATCACCCAGATCGTGGGGAACAACACCTTGATTGAGGAAATCCTCAGGCTGCGATACGCACTGCGATGCACGGCTGTGTGAGCTTCAGACCTGATGCAAGAAAGTTCGAATAGCTGCGAATCTGGTGAACACACCTGGTGCACAGCAAATGATAAGACATCAGTGCTTTTGGAAATGCCGCGGTATTGCCGATTGTGTGAGCGGATGGTTGTGTCAGAGCAAACCCAAATGCCAACATCCCTGCAAACTTTGCTGTTGGCATGCAGGCAGCCATTGTGATTGGCAATGCAACTGAACTCACCAGGCATGCAGGTTGTTTTCTGCCTTGAGGCAATCTAAAAGCAGTGTTATTTTTGCATCGTCAAGACGGACCATGCGCTGCGTGTTCTTCAGGAGTGAAGACATGCCCACTCGCGCACTGCTGGACAGCAGAGAATATTCTTTTCAATGGTCTGCAGCAAGATCAACCAGCAGCAAGCTCCCTGACATCCGAACAGCCTTGGCATCATTTCAACAATGTCCAATCCCATCGTTTCTACCCAAAGCATCACGCTGAGATAACTGCTCAGGTTCATCCCCCTATATTCCAAATTTGAACGCCCAAAAATGCAGCTGCGGTTCGGAAAACATGCATGAGCTGGAATAGTGAATAGGCATATAAGCACGACACTCAACGTACATTGTCAATTTCCTTGCTGCTATCTCTGTCTGCAGTTGTGAATGGGGATAATAACGTCGCTTGTCGAGCCTCGAGTGTAATAGAGTTTTCTCGGACATTCGTGTAGCAGCATGGCCGACAGTGTCGACCCCTCAGACCCAGCGACCCTCGCAGAAAGAACAGACAGAGGAAAATGTTGCCTCTATTTGGACAAAAAGCGCAGATTTTGCAATATGAACAACCACAAGGACAGCATATACTGTTTCAACCATGCCCCAAATTCCGCGGCAGTGGTCGGGAAGCCTTCTCCGGCGAAGAAGGCTCGGATTGGCCGCCAGCGGATCCCTTGTCCACTTGATCCAAACCATTGCGTGTGGAAGGATAAGCTACAGAGGCACTTGCGTGTCTGCGAAGCGGCCAAGCGCGCCACTGTCATGGCCTCTCTCCCCTACGTCCGGCCAGGCATCAATTTGGCTGCACCTGGATGTTCAAATGCTGCCTCCAAGTCTGCTGCACCGGGGCAAGTAACGAGTGACTTTATCTCTGAAGATCTTAAAGCTGGTCCGCCACGTGGAGATGCTGAGCTTCTTCGCCAAGTGACCTCATCAGCACAACTGAGGCAAATCTTCGCTGAGCTGCTAGCGGCGTATAAGGCTACCGCTGGCGCAGCTGCCAGCCCAAAGCCACACAGCACTGACATCTGCAGCACACCATATGCAGACAGCCAGCAGCCGGCCCATGCACAGTCAGACACAGCGCTATCAGCTGGCTCACAGGCACACCCCACGAGTGGTGACCAGGACGCCGCTGCAGACGGAGGCACCGCCCCCGGCGATAAAGGGAGGCAGCCATTGCAGCTGCTGGCCGGGTGGAGCCCGCCTGCTGTTCCCCAATCGGTGGCTGCTGCTGAGCGCCACACCCTGCAACAAGAAGCGCTCGTGGAGCTCATGGCACACCAGTAAGTACAGCACCCGCTCTTCGCCACCGCAGAATACTAGCCCACACAAAGACACCACCTTGACCTGTGCAGTGGCCTGCTGAGGCCTGAGTATGTTTTTGTGGAGATGGGTGCCGGCCGTGGCGGGCTTTCGCTGTCAACTGCAGTGCACCCAGCCTTGGAGGGCAAAGCCCACGTTGTCATGGTGGACCGTGGCCGTTTCAGAAACAAGGCTGATACAGCTCTGCGCAAAATGGAAAGCGAACAGTCACCAACAATTCAGTCTTGGGATCGTATGTACTGCGATATTACTGATTTTTGGATGCCAGGGGCGTGTTTTGCTGCAAAAGTGAATTCGGAGCAATCGGGTGTGGCTCGGGCCGATTCTGCAGCCGGCCAGCCCACGAAGCTGAGCAGCTCCGCCGAAGCCGCAACAGCTCCAGCTGGGATGGTTGTCACAGCCAAGCACTTGTGCGGCGGTGGAACAGACGTTGCACTTCGTGCACTTCAACACGCACAAGCAGGTGCTGAATTGTACCCCAAGACGGCTTCTCCTGCTTCGTTGGCCGCAGCCGCAGCCGCTCCCGCTGCGGGTGACAACAACAGTATACCTGCTTTTGTTGCATCAGGCACAGCGGTTCCTCCTTTGGTTGGGCTTGTCATGGCTACGTGCTGTCACCATGGCTGTGCATGGGCCACGTACGTTGGCACGCATTGGTGGCAAGCAGTTGCAAAGCTTTCTCCAATACACTTCGCTGTGGCTGCCTGGGCCTCCTCTTGGCAAGCAGGCTCTTGGTCCTCCGTGCTGCACCAAATTTCAGGCACGTCGCACCAGGCAAGTGACGCTCATGCTTGGCTGCAACAGATGCCTGTTCCATCAGTGCAAACACTGCAAAAGGCTGTACATAAGGCTGCAGGCTCGTGCGACACAAGCGGTCAGATGCCGGCAGAGTTGGGGGGTGCAGCTGACGCACACAGTTGGCAGCAGCAGCCAGCAGTGTCAGCGCTGACCAGTGGGGTACCTTCATCTGATGTCTCAGAGCACAAACTTGCCCCAAGCGCAAGCCAGGCAGCACTGGGAGCCATTGCAAATGAGCTTAGCATTAATGATGTGCATAAACTGTACATTGGGCGCGTTTGCAAGCGCTTAATCGACGAGGGGCGAGTACATTTTACTTCAGAAACCCTGAGGTGTGCTGCGCGAGTTCAAGCTCCACCAAGCTCCTCAAGTGCGCCTCTAGTTCAAGATTTGAGCCACGCCAGGATACAAAAAACAGCGGGCGGCCAGATGTGCTATTGTTCTGGTCATTTAACCCTGGAGAACGTTGCGCTAGTCGCTCATGGCTGCAATGCGGCGGTGCTGCCTGTGTGATGTCAGCGTGTTGGAGTTTTCTCTGCCCCCCCTATCCTATCAGCTACAGCTTGAAAAGGCAGACTTACCAAAGCACTAAAAACTACTGCAATTCGGCGGCCGCTGGAAAGGGCACGAACCACGGAGCGCCCACCCGCACATGAGATAACCCGCATCGGGTTCCTGAACTCGAATAAGCGTCTGCTTGCGAACACCAAGAGCGCAAAAGAAGCACGACTTAA
>Ga0307982_1000197_pt1 | contig 46437 bp, 45 predicted proteins | sample OrgLakmetagen989_FD_201847 | JGI IMG/M metagenome (GOLD analysis project Ga0307982, IMG submission 201847) | Saline water microbial communities from Organic Lake, Antarctica - #989 | ecosystem: Environmental > Aquatic > Non-marine Saline and Alkaline > Saline | place: Antarctica: Organic Lake... | reverse complement strand
CTGATGGTGTCGCAGCCAGGCGACACGGTCAAGGATCGGGCCGACGCGGTGCGCGCGGCGTCGGAGAAGCACACTAATAAGGGCTAAATTGGCGACTACCAGGCCTGGCTCAAGCTGGTGGAGGATGTGGTAGACTAGAGAAGACCGCGCGGGTGCGCGTGCGTGTTTGCAATATGGCAATTGAATACAACGCGGTTGACAACCTTTTTGGCTGGTGCGTTCTGCTGGGCGAGCTAGCACAAGCGCACGACCCTGCAAAGTACCGCTGCGTCGCTGCTATTGCGGCAAGCCCGGGGAGCATTGCACCCTTACCAACCGCACGCTGCTACAACAACGATTGGGTTCTGGTGCTGCTGCATTATTTGTGTTTAAATTGCAATTCACTTTGCGGACGCTGCCGCTGTGCAACAGCATTTTTGATCAATGGCTGACTGGCCACGGGGGGTTTCAACCAAAGACATGGGCAGAGACCTTTTGAGAGGCGGCGATGACGGTACTCCAGTCTGGCTTCAATTTGACGCCGACGAACACACCCCTCGCTTCCGGCACGCACGCGCAAGCCAAGGAACGGCGTCGTCACAGCGGAGCGACGTACCCACCAACCACAGTGGCGTCGTCCATGGGGGCCATCGGTGGCATTGTTGGAAGCCCCGCGTCGGGAGCGGCCGCGTCGGCCGCGTCGTCCATGCGTGTCGACGGCGGCTCGTCCCGCACGCAAGGCTGCTTTCGCATGGGCATGTCTCCAAAGTCCATCCGCTCGTTCCCAGGGGAATCTTGGCAAGGGACCCACACGCTGCGAACAATGAGTGTTGTGCCGCACAGGCCAGTGTTCTGGAACCACAGGGCCTGCATGCGGATGGTGTAGACGCCGCGGCAGCCGCGCTTGAGGTCCGACAGCGTCCCGTCAATGTAGGCTTGAGGGTCGCCTTCGACTTGCAGCATGATGTCGGGAGCGTCCTTGGCGTTGGGGTCTTTGCTGGTCTGGATCTTGCAGCGCAGCGTGTGCTGGTTGAACTGGGCGTCAAAGCTCACCATGGGCACGTAGTTGGACAGCACCTGCTCGACCGTCTTGTTGCTGTTGGGAAACCACGTGGCGTACATGCGCCTGATGTACGCAATGTTGTACTCGTCCAGTGCTTTCCAGAACGCCACGGATTCGGGCGACACCGTCAGCAAAAACAGCTGCTTGTCCGCGTGCTTGCTGTACTTGCGGAGTTCTGGGTCCATGTTGTGGTAGTCCGAGGCGACGGCCGGAAGCGACTGGAGAATCTCCTGCTTCTCCTCGGCACTCGTGTCGGGCATGCAGAGGCCGGCGGCGCTGCCGCCGGACCCGAGCCCGTTGGTTTGAAACACGGCGTTGGTCCCGTCCTTGGACGTTGCAAAAGACTTGGGGGCGCCTTCGTCGCCATTGGGCAGCTTGGGGATGAATGGTTGAGAGAAAGTGTGCGAAGGAGCTTCGTCAGATAGAAGAATGGGGGCCATGGTGGACGGGTGAGGAAAGAGACGGAGCGAAACTGTTGGCGACCACGGCTCGAGAGCGTTGTAATTGAGCACCCCAGCCTCGAGCTTGGCTGCCCTGCGCGCCAGGCGCTGGCTCAGACTCCCACCGCTGGCACCCTCCCCTCCCCCGTCCCGCGCCCGCCTGCCGCGCAGAAGACTCCCACCGCTGGCACCCTCCCCTCCCCCGTCCCGCGCCCGCCTGCCGCGCAGAAGACTCCCACCGCTCGCCCCCAGCCGGGCCAGGCCCCTCTGCAACGGCGTCCCGACCAGCCCGCTGCTTGGCGAAGCGCTCCCAAGCATGCAAGGCATGGGGACCGGCAAGCTCACGTCTCGCCAGCGTCCTTGGCCAGGCCGCCCATAAACTGCGCCATTCGAAGGTTGTACTTGGCCGCGTCGGCAAAGTAGTACTGCATGTCTTGGTAATTTCGTCCCGTTTCCTCTTTGGCCACGGTGGAGAGCGCAGCGGCCGCGCGGGCCATCGCTGCGTTGCCTCCGTAAGCGGCTTCGCGCTGGTCTTGAGCCGCGCGCTGGAGCCCGGCCGCGTGCCCTTCCGAGGCCGCGTGAGCCGCGTAGTGCGCCGGGTGGGCGGACGCAGCGCCATCGCTGCTTTGGTAGTAGTACGACTGAGGAGGGCCCCCAGCCGAGCGGTGGGCTGCCGAGGGAGATGCGCGGTACATGAGTCTAGGTTGGGCGGGTTTGCTCTCCTGCACGCCGGCCCGTTTTATTTTACCGGCGCGCGGCTCTCCACACACAAGCCGCCATGAGTCGAGCCACAGCGCCCCCGAGCCTGTTCCAGGCTGCGGGCCAGCGGTTTCAGGACCTCAATCAAGGCTGGATCAGCCAGCTGTTTGAAGCGGCGCACTGGGTAGACGCCTGCGAAGACGATGGGGTGATTACACACACGTTTCGCGGTCGCCTTCGGCGACCCGCGGCGCCCGCCGCGCCTGCAGGCGCCCGCTGCGGGGACGACGGCGGTCGCACCAAGGCCGGTCACCCCTGCCGACGGCGACCGGCCGACGCCGGGAGGCGGTGCCGATTGCACCCGCGGCCGCAAGGCTCGGCAGGCGCCGAGGCCGACGCTCGGGCCGGCGACCCCCCGGCCGACGACCCCCCGGCAGACGTTCACGTCCGGTTGCCCGCCGACGCCGCTGACCGCCGGCCCATCCCGTGGCCCGCGCCGCGCTCCTCGGTTGCTTACAGGCTGGCTGGCACCGACCCCTGGCTGCGTCTTGCTGAGGATCGCGGATCGCCCGCCACGGTCCTGGTCACGGCCTGGGCGCACGTGGTGAACCAAGTCATGTTGCTGCCCATTAAGGCGGCGCTGGGCTTGCCGTGCGAGTCGGTCGTGTACTTTCGACCCCGCCGGCGATGGGTGGCGTGCGAGCCTACGTGGGACGTGGCGCGGTTGGCGCAGGCTTTGGACGTGGACCTGGCTCGGCACGCGCTCGTTGGGCGCCAGGGTCCGTGGCTAGCAGGCCACCTACTGAGCGACTACGGCGTCCAGTCGCACCACGAGCTGCCCAAAGAAAGCCGTCAGGGTCGGTCCAAGCCACAATCCGTCTGGCTGGTCCAGCGCAGCCAGCGCGAGGCAAGCAAAGAGTTGGTGAGCGGCGGCTCTTTGGCAAAGCCGTCGGCATGACCGAGGCCCCCATGTACCGCCTGAGCCTGGGCAGCGTGCCGCGCACGGGCAACCGGGACGAGGACTGCGAGGCATTCTTCATCGACCGCGTGGCGCAGGGCCCCCTTGCCCCGTACTGCCGCCGCATCGAGCTGGCCGGCGGGTGCGGGCCGTGCAGCGGCGGAACCTCGGCGGACCGCCGGGACGGCTACACTCGCTTCGCCCTCCTCGTGCCTCCTTCCCTGGATCGCCTGTACACGGGTCGCTTTGCCACCAAGTACGTCAACTCGTACAGCTTGCCGGCCTTTCTCTCGTGGATGGCCATCAACGGCTACGCGACCGTGGACATGCGGCACGTGGAGGTGGTCACTTCGCAATTCTGGATCCAGTTCCAAGGCGCCGACGGCGATGTGGAAACGCCCCTGGCCCCCGACACCCCCGACCAGGTCTACCAGCTCCGCTTCTCGTCCACCCACTACCCAGGCGACATGAACCGCCAGGCCGAGGTCATGGTCGTCGATCGCGTCCCGGCCGGCCCGCTGCGCGCGCTGGTCAAGCCGCACGCGCCCTGGAGCCAGCGCGGGTGCGGACCCTGCGCGGGCAACACCAGCCAGCATCACCCGGACCGGTTTGCCGTGCGGCTGCCGGCGGCGGTCGAGCGCATGTACAGCGGCATGGAGCACAGCGACCTCAGCAACCAAAACGTGCTTCCCGGCTTGCTGTCGTGGCTGGACGCCAACGACTACGTCATCATGGACCTCAAGGACGTGTTTTCGCCCGCCCAGGGAAGCCTGTGGATCCGCTACGAGGGAACGGACTTGCAAGGAATGCGCTCGCGCGCCGGACCGCGCCCTCGCAACCCCGGCCTCCGCGAGCCAACTGCTCCGCAGAGCGACCTGCCCGCTCCGACTCGCAGCGTCTACGCCGGAGCCACCCGCTCCATCAAAGGCGGAGCGGCCAGCCACCGCCGACGCCCGCGCGCGTGCAACCCCGTCCGGTCCGCCAGGCCCAGCGAGGCCACGGACGACGGCGTCGATTGCCCCAGCCCGCCAGCCGGCGCGTACCCCGAGGCCCCTGCCACGCCAAGCCCCTCGCCCTCTAGCCTCGCTCGTGCCAGGTCGCAGCTGCCTGGGCAGCCGCAAGTGCGGGCGCGGCCCGGGGGACGGGTCCGCGGACGACGGTAAGCTCGACTTCCTGACGTCAGGCTCGGCAAGCAACGGACCAGCATTTCGTTTCCTCAACAGCATCAAGACCACCACGCCGAGCGACCGACGCGATGCCTCGACCCTCTTTCGCTTTGGCTTCGATGTTTATCACCATTACCTGCGTTGTCCAGGGGTTGACGTACATTCGCGGCATACGGGACGACGCCGCTCAACGCGACGCCGAGGCGGCTATTCTCAAGTGGGAGGCGGAGCATCCGGGCGAGTGCGAGTGAGATTTGCAACGGGCTGCACAATTCATCTGGAGCACCCAGCACTGTTGCGCATATTGCATTCCCATATTTGCGCCTCTGGGCTTGGTCCAAGCGCGCATCTTCTTCACAGATTTTTTACGCGTTGCCGTCCAGCTCGAGTCTCCAGCGGGGCCTGCCTACGGCGTCGCGACTTTTGAAGAACTTGATGGATGGGAGTCACAGGGTTGGAAGCGGCCAGTGTTCAACTCCTGTCGGTGGGTCGAAACTCCGAGTCTCCAACGGGGCTCGCCTGCGGCGTCGCGACTTTTGAAGAACTTGATGGATGGGAGTCACAAGGTTGGAAGCCGCCAGTGTTCAACTCCTGTCGGTGGCTTGAAAGCAGAGTCTTCCCCGTAGAGGCCCGCCCCGGCCCACACCCCAACGGTGGCCAGAGGCAGCTTCTTTATATGCGCGAGTTTCCAGTTGGCTGCCGGGGAGCTTTGAGACGCGGTTACTTCGTATCAGTAGTGGGGGTTTTAGATTTGTCTCGCAGTGCGTTTCAAAGCATAAACACCCATGTACCGCATCTCGCCGTCTCCCTTTTTCTCATCTTTTCGACCGGTCTGCGTGTGCGACGCGTCATCTTCATGTCCAACAAGTTCAATTCACGACATTGGCAGACTACGCTTGGGCGGCGGCGTTTCAGGCAGAGGCCCAGGCCAGGCAGGCGCGGGCGTAACAAACCCGTTGCGATGCACGCGGCGCGTCTCGGTGACGGTAAAGGCGACGGCCCCGAGCGGGGCTAGCTGGCGTCGCAGGGCGACCGCCATGTCCTTCAAGCACGTGGCGCTCGAGAGTCCCCTCGCTGCTTTGAGCCCGCTGGGCCGTCTGGCAAGCGCCAGCTCGTCCGTTGGGCCTGGCTCGAGCGTCAGCGGCGCCGCGTCGGCGCGGCGCTTGCGCGACCGCCGCTCCTGGTGCTTGCGATGCCGGTCGCTCGTGGTCAGCTTGACCCGAAGCGCGCGCGCCGCGTGGTTGCGCGCGCGCCGCGCGGCGGCCTCGTTGTCGCAGGAGAGCACGTGCTGCCAGCAGCGGGCGGTCAGCGCTTCGTTGTACAGCGCAAGCCCCGCGGCGGCCGCAAGGCTCCGGTCCGTGGGTGGGCTGCCCTCCTCGTTCCAGGCCAGGCGGTCGACCCCCTCGGCGCCTGCCTCCCAACGCCACAGGCGCAGCTCGCGAAGGGCTGTCATGAGCGGCTCGTAGAGCACCAGGCTGGCGGCCAGTTTGACTCCAAGGTCGTTCACCAAGGCAGGCTCGAGGGAGCAGAGGTCCACCGGCTGCGCCAGGGCCATGACCGGTCCGCGGCTTTGGTTGGCCCTGCCGGCATCCTGCAGGCGGCGGCGATGTCGGCACGAAGGCAGAACCATGTACTGCCGCCGACCCAGCAGCACCGGGACGACGGTGGCGTGGGCGTGCTGGGGACCCACCACCATCGGCCCGGCATTGGGCAGGCGCGCCGGGCGGCGGTCAAACTCCGTTTGCACTTCGCCAGTGACGCTCGACTGGGCCATCAGCCAGCCAAACGCGAGGTGTGCCTCGCGGTCCACGCAGGCTTGCAACGCCGCGTCGCGGCACTTGGACGGGTAACCGGGCCCAAACGTCGCGGTGGGGCAGCGTTGCCCGATGGCGGCGCTCACGCGGTGGGCAAACGTGTGCGGCAGGAGCAAGAGGGCCGCGTGAATCGCGGGCGCGTGCGCCGCCGGAAACGCCGAGTTGGCGCCCGCGCTGATCCCCACGGGAACGTACAGGGCCTGCTCTCGCGGCGGCAGTCGGTTGAGCCGAGCGCACGCCGCGTACCACGGCGTAGCCCGCCCGCCCTTCGCGTAGAGCATGTGCAGGGCCGCGGCCATGGCTAGGCTGCCGCCATGCGTCGACGCGCTCGGGTAGCTGCGCCACGTCTTTCCGGCGGCGGTGCGGTAGAGGGTGCCCGGCAGCGGCGGCTGGCATGGGTGAAACACCGGATCCACGTCGCCTCGAAACGTAAGGGGGAACGCGGCAGGGCTCCACATCACGAGCTCCCAGGGCACCCGCGCGCACCGGCGACCGGCCACGTTCAGGCACGCGTTCCGGCCCAGGCCCAGCACGTCCTGCACGACGTGCTGGGCCAGCGCCGCGCTGACGCACACCCGCAGGGCGTGGGCCTCTGTCCAGCTGCAAAAGTCGGACGGGGGCAGGGCCCAGTGCAGCTCGCGCAGCTGCTGCTGCACAACCTTGTCAGCGTGGACGGCTCGCAAGGCGGCTCGGCAGGCTGGCCAAGTTGCGTCGTCAAGCATGGCCATCGCGCGGGCGGGCAGATCGTCCGCAAACCCAAGGTCCAGCACCAGCATAAACTTGGGCACCACGACCGTGTCGCTCCGAGGAAGCATCGAGAGGTTGGCGTCGCCCCCTCGGTACGCGTGCCGCACGCTAGCGTTCGGCGGCAGGTCGCCCGTTTCGCGGTCCAGCTCGCTCGGCTGGTTGCTGGCCGACGCAGGCTCGTCCCCAGCCATGGGCACTCGCGGGTGCAGCCAGCGGCGCTGGCAGTGGTGCTGCGGGCGGTAGGGCAAGGGGTCGCTCAGCACGGCCGCCAGAGGTCGCTGGTCGCTGACCAAGCCGTTGACGAGCGCCTCGGGCCCTACGGCGACCTCAAGCAGCAGGTGACAACGGCTGACGTCGCGAACGTCCATGGAGCGCCGCATGACAAGGGTGCACAGTCCCCCGAGTCCGTCACGGGAATGCAAGCTGGCCTCTCCGCCAGCCAGACCCGCTGGCTCCCCTTCCCAACGGCCTCACGTCAGATGTCCGCCGCAGCGCTGGACCCTGCCAGCGGGCCCGGCCGGGCCGGGCAATGACGTTTTCACGGGTGGAGGCCGAGCCATCGGCCCGGGCGCAACGCCTGCGTGCAGTCTCGAACACCCTACCCGCGCGCGCCCTGACCTCGAGGCATGAGCGACAGCGATCGCAATGCCGTCGAAGACATTCGCAGCGTGTGTATGAACCGCACCAACTGGACCGCCTGCCGCCTTGGCGACCTGGTCGATTCGTTTAGCCGACGGGTCAACCCGGGGCTGCCACCCAGCGAGACGCTTCGCGGATGGCTCTTGAAGCACGGGCTGGCTTTTGACTGGTCAGCGATGCAGCTAGTCGTTGACGGGTACTCTGCCCGCCCTGACCCCCTACCCGCAGGACTCTTGCGGGGCCTGCTGTGTCCCGGCCAGGAAGTTCCGTGGGACGTTCAACCTGCGCTGGTCGTGTACGCTATGCGCAAAGGCACGACGGGCTGGCGGCGGCGGGGCGGAACCGCAGAGCTGGTCGAGTGGCTCGTCGACCTTTTGCTCGTGATGGCGGCAGCCTTGAACGACGCGATGTCTGTTGAAGCGCTGAAGGAGGAAAAGCTCCGCCGTCGAGGGTTGGCAGCGGCCGTGGGGTGCTACACGGCCGTCGTTCACCGACCGCCTCGGTCGAGTCATCTCATTCGATGGCAGGCCGCGGTTCAGGCTCGCGCAGTGACTTTGCGCCCGCAGACCGATCCCAGGTCGAACGCTCGGCCCGACATGGACTTGCCCTTTCTTCACGACATTGTCGAAAACCCTTTGGAATAGCGGGCCTTTATGAGTTTGGGAAGAACGGGGGTGGGAATAGGGCATTTGCAATTCAAGGCGAGCTCTTGCGCTGGCACCGTCTCTGCATAGACTATGACCGAACGGGCTCTGGTCTCCTCCGAGCCATCGCTGGCATGGGTAAACGCGCTCCTCCGTCGATTCGAATCAAGGCGTGCAACAGTGAGCCAGCTAGGCTGCTGGCCGGGGTCGGCCAATACCTTACCTGGCACGCACAGGCAACGGCGTAAAATTCCCGCAAAACCTGTCGAGCGCTTGGGCTGAGGCTTAGCTTGCCCGTAAACGGAAGCTGGCTGTGATCCACTCGCATGGCGCTTAAGATGCGGGATGGGCTCACGGCAGCGGCGTCCGGGCAGCGGCCCTCAAAGAGCGGCCCGAGATACGGAGAGACCATAATCAGGTTCAGAGCACTCCCGGGCAGCGGGGTGCAGGCAGTCTCGCCGCGAAGGCCCGTCACGCTCAGGCCCAGGGCGCGGGGGTCTCGGCAAACATGGGCGACTTGAACGGGTGGTTTGAAAACGATCGACGTCGTGTCGTGATGGTACCCTCGTATCTGCACGACACTGTCCTGGCTCAGCATATTCGAAGGAACGGACAGGTTGCGGTGTGCGCCGTCGACCACGAGCAGCGACAGGGGGCAGGCCGTTTCGAACTGCGGTACTTCTTCGCCGCAAACGAGCAGGACCTGCAGAAACGGCACGTCGACTTTTGCTGTCCATCCGGTACACTTGCGGATGCATAGCCGCGTCAGCGAGCGTTGAAACGCGCCAGCTTGAACCAGAGTCCTCAAGATCGGCCCTGGCAAGCGATTGAGAAACATCATTGATGAATCTGACCATTGCCGAGCCGCCACCGGCCGAGTTGTGATGGTAATGAGGTTTGGTGAAACCATGGATATGGGAATCGTCCAGCCTTCGTCCGCCGTAGAGCAGCAGACACGAATGGCTACACGGCACCCGGGACCAAACCGGGTCATGGCCTCGGCGAACGAAGCTGGCGTAAGCCGCCGGTGCGTGCGCCCAGTGTCTAAGCTTATCATACACTCCCAAGGCAGAAGGCCCCACCATATCATGTACGGCATGACACGCGCGACGGCGCAGATACCAGGCTGCCACAAGACGGCGGGGTCTCGAAGTCGTTCGACCGGCTTGGTGAAGTCTGCCAGCCCGGCAGACCAAGTCTCGACTTCCAGCCTGCTCACTCCCACCCGTCGTCTTCTTCAAAAGTTGGGACGCCCGTCTCCCGAGTTGGCAAGACTTGGCAAACCAAGTCTCGACTCCCAGCCTGCTCACTCCCACCCGTCGTCTTCTTCAAAAGTTGGGACGCCCGTCTCCCGAGTTGGCAAGACTTGGCAAACCAAGTCTCGACTCCCAGCCTGCTCACTCCCACCCGTCGTCTTCTTCAAAAGTTGGGACGCCCGTCTCCCGAGTTGGCAAGACTTGGCAACCAAGTCTCGACTCCCAGCCTGCTCACTCCCACCCGTCGTCTTCTTCAAAGTCGGGACGCCCGTCTACCGAGTTGGCGGGACCTGGCGGACCAACTTCACAATGTAGAGGTCAAAGCGGTCAAGTCGGCACTCTTGCAAAGTGAGTCGGATGCACTCGGTGAACTTAAAGACATGCACATAAATTACTCTCAGTCACGCAGTCAGGCAGAGAGAGCCGGTCATCAGGGGCGGGCACGCCCTTACGCCGTTTGCCAAAACAAAGACGACGCGATGGGCTCGGTCGCCCACGTGCTCGGGCAGCAGGGCCGTGCACACGGCCAGCCCGTTGACAAAGTAGCAAAAGTCAGCCAGGAAGTACTACGCCAGCATGAGGGTCAGTCGGTTCGTGAGCAGCAACAAAAACGCAATGCAGCAGACGTGTTCCTTGAGCTTCTGGTATCGATGGTAACGAGCCAACGTCAAGAGCACGTAGAGGGTGCCGTACAGGGCCCCGAAACGCTCAGGTGTCGCCGTCATGACATGTTGAAGGCCGAGCAACGCAGCTACTCCGACAGTAAACGACACCCTGCGCACTGAGCTGCCTGTGGACCAGCCATGATTCATGGTGTAGGGCGGTGAGTTGCCAGACGACCAGGTGCAAGCCTGACTTGCTGCAGGCGGGGGAAGGGGGGATATGGCCGTTGCTTGAACTGCGTCATTTGCCTCGCGCGCGCCGGGAGAGTGAGCAGCTTGTGCAGTCACGCGTCACATTTCGTTGGGTTCGCACGGCATTGGCAGACCCCGTGCTGCATTCGGTTCACGGCAGCATCATGAACGTGACCGAGGTCCCCGGGGCCGTACCGCTGTACCAAATCGACGGGTTTCTGACGCCGGAAGAATGCGCGGCCCTTCGGCGGCGGGCCGACGCGGTGGTTGATCACGCTGACGGGAGCCTGGCCTGGCACGTCTGCCGGAACGCTGCCTACGATCGGGTCGTCATGGTTGACGCTGATCTGGCGAACGAGCTGTGGGAGCGTGTACGGAAAGTGCTGCCTCTCAAGTACGGGGGCTATCACTTGCTGTACCTCAACCGCTTTTTTCGCTTTTCGCGCTACGAGGAAGGTGGGCTTTTTCCATTGCACCTGGATGGAAAGAACGACGACGTGCACCCGTCGGGCGTCGAGACGTCGTCGTACTTTACGCTCAACATCTTTCTCAACGGCGAGGAGGAGTTCAAGGGAGGGGCGACCGACTTTTTCAACAAGATGCACGGGCATCAGCTTCCTCGCTTTCAAGTCGCTCCCAAAATGGGCCGCGCGGCGTTGTTCTGGGCAGCGCAGCCTCACCGTGGCAACCGGGTGACACAGGGTCGCAAGTACTTGCTCCGGACCGACGTGATGGGGATTTTGCACCCGACCAAAGCGCAGCTACAACGCATCTCCTCGGGGTCCGCGGTCCCGGGCGCCGGCCGCGAAGGCTGACACTGGGTAGGGCTCCCGCGAGAGAGATAAACAGGGGGTGTAGCAGGGATGGGTAACAGCTGCAATTCACCAAGCTCTTTAGCCATCCGCTACTTTGGTTCCCTGGCCCATGCATGCGCTCGTCCGAAAGGCCGTGTTGGAAAGCCGGCGCGCGAGCCCTAGGGGCCTCCCTCAAGGGGAAGGAGTCGGTGGCCGCAGGGGCACCTTGCTGACGGCGGTCGACGAACGAGTCCATTCATCGCTTCCCCCACCTCCGTCAAGCCAGCTTCGTGTGCTGCCCGACGCGCGCGACCATGTCCATTCGACGGAAGAGCAGCCGCCGGGTCGCCGAGCTCGCGCACATTGTGGCGAGCTCAAACATTCAGCCCCGGGTCTGCGACGACGGCGACGACGCTCGAGCCGCCAACACCAAGCGCTTGCTCGTATACCGGAAAATGCCCGGAATGGCAAGCCTTCACGAGTCCCGTGAGTGGCCCGACCGCACCGACGTGTACTGCTGGTACTGCCGCCTCCCGTTCGACACGGCCCCGATTCCGCTGGTGCAGTCGTACGACAACGTCACGGGCATGTACGACGTGTACGGCGTGTTTTGCACCGCTTCGTGTGCCAAGCAGTACTTGATCGAAAACGGGTCCAACGACGCCCGCACGCGCCTGCTGTACCAGCGGCAGATGCTGATTGACGTGTTTGGTTGGCCTGTGGCCCTGCCGGTCCCGAGCGCTCATCACTGGCAAACCTTGGACGTGTTTGGAGGCTCGCTGCCGGTCGACCAGTGGCGGCGGACCCACCCGGACATTCGAATCACCACAAAGCACCCGCCGTTTGTCTCGACCAAGATTGTGCAGGAAACAGAGCTCAAGGGCCAGTTTCTGATTGACCAGTCGCGCGAGTACCAAGCGCGCGGCGACAAGCACGCTGGGCAGTCGCTGGAGGAGCAGGCGCTGGACCACGGAACGGTGTTTGACTTTAGCAAGCTCCGGCGCCCCCCTCCCGAAGAGCGCATCGACACGGAGGCCAAGCTTCGCGACGCCCACCCGTACCACGACTGCTTCCAGGACCGCGACCCGTCCGTGTTTCAAGGCCTGCTCGACTCGGGCATGGTGCCCACCGAAGCCGAGTGCCGGCAGTGTGAGGTGGAGTACGAGCTGCGGCGCCAAGCGATTCGAAAGCCCAAGGCCAAGGCCGGGGTCCAGCAAGCGCCGTTTGTCAAGCCCATCGCCAAGCCGTTTCCAAACCCGTTTGACAACCTGTCGAGCGAGCAGCTGGCAGCCTTGGGAGGGCAGGCGGGGCAAGCCGGCTCTGGAGCCAAGCGCGCCGCGGGCAGAGGGGAAAGCCGCCAGGGAGGGGCGAAAAAGTAAGCGGTGGGCGGACCAGCGCAACGTCGCCAGCAAACCCGCTTCTCCATGCTCTGCGATTCGCAGCCCATCGCCCCCGAGCCCCGCAAGCGACCAGGATGGCAGCGGCGCGGAGCCATGAAGCACTGCGGGGACAATCCTCGCACCGCGGGCCTTCCACCCGGCCCTGCGGCCAAGCGGTCGCGACCGTCGGAGCCCAGAGCTTCGAAACCACCGCGCGCGCAGGCGCCGCAGCGCGCGCAGGCGCCGCAGCGCGCGGACCGCGCGTGGTCGATGGCTGGCACGTCCGACCTTCCAAAGTCATCCTCCAGTAGCGCAAGCGTTGCAACGTCGTCCATCCCTGGCAAAAGCATCAACACCATCCGAAACACCATGGCGGTCATGCGTCGCCTGCAGACCGATCAGGGCTACGTCGACATGCTGCACGTGGTTGAAGGAACGTACACCCTGCTGGACTTTGCGTACGAGTACCAATGCGGCCAAGCCCGCAAGCGCAGCGAAAAGCACCGGCGCAAGCGAGAGCAGTAGCTGGCGTTCAGCATGAGGTGGCGCACTCGACCGATTTGAAGCCACCAGTGTCAGACCCCCGATCCCATGTCGCCGTCAGCATCCACGGATGAGGCCGGGTTGAAGAGACCGACGTTAGCCTCGCCCACGCGTCAACCCTCACGTCACGTCACTGCTGGATCGCGCTTTCCAAGCTCGATCGTCAGTACACTTGCCGCCCCAACGGAATCGCCATGGCCAGCGCTCTTCTGTCTCACCATGAAGCCCATCCCCCGGTCCCAGCCTTGAGCAGGGGGGTACGATTGGCTGCAGAGCAAGCGGCTTCCGTGCTGTCCGAGTGTCTGACCCCAGGGCTGGTGCGGTCGGCGATCATTCATCAGCTTGCGAGGCATCGCTACTGGGATGTGGATAATACCTTTGCATTAATACACGCCTTTTGGCTGACGACGCGATGGGCTCGTGGAAGTGACCTAGACTTTGAGGTCGATCGGGACGTTCTTTTGTACTTTTGCCGCCGGCTTTTCGCCACCGACCTTCAAGACTACAAAGCGTACAACTATCACGGGTCTTGGCATGCGCCCGACGGCCGTCGCAAGCTCGTGATGTCGGTTGCGCGTCTTGCAAAGTCTGCCGCCGAGGCGCTGCCTCCCGATCTGGAGGTGCTGGAGCTGCGGGTGGTTGGGTGGGCGGTGAGTCTGATGCCGTGGCAGGCTCGGGCCGACGTGCTCCGCGCGTCACGCACGGTGACCGCGGCGGCGGCCCTGCTGGCTGGGCTGGCGGCGAACCGACGTCGCCATGCCAAGGGGGAGGTGCGCCGGTAGCTCCGGGGCGACGGCCAAGGGCATCGCGCCCTTCCCGACACCGTCAAGGCCTTTTGGCGCCGGAAAGACGCCTGACTCTTGGCCTCGGGGTGTCGCCTGGCGGTCGCACTCCCATTCTCACATGTTCGCTGCATCATGCATCGAAGCCATGGGCAGAGGTGAAATAAAGCGCGCGTTGCAATTTACGCATAAACCTTGCTGCCGGCATGTCTTTGCTCCAGCTGCTGACGGGTCTGATTCAAGACCTGTCCCCCATGGTGGGTTGCGAAAGCAACCTGACGTTTAGTAATGGTGTAGTGTTCAGCAACGCGAGCGGCGAGTGGACGTTTGGCCAAAGACAGAGCGATTGGGCGTACCCTGAGCGCTTGGCGGCCATGATCGGCACCTCGGGTGAAGCCGACGCTCTGAGCGAGGCGATTGACGCGTTGGGCGTGACCATGAGCTTGCGCCGCACGCTGTCGGGCGTCAGCGCTGCGTTTGACGGCCGGGACTTGGTTGGCACTGTGGCGATCGACCTGCGGACGACCGACGGTCAATGCGACATCACAGCCGACCTGTGGCATCTGCTAGCAAGGCTACGTTTGCAGACCGACGTGGGAATGTTTGAAGCGCTTTGGCAAGCGTTGACGACCGATCCGTTGCCGGCCGACGTCGCGGCCAGCGTCTGCGCAAGGCACTTGGCCGTCCAAGTGCAGCCCGCGCTGGACTTTGCCATGGACGTCATCATGCAAGATCGGCATGGGTCTGCTGGTCCCATCGTCGACGACGACGCCACACTTCTCGAGTTTTTGCAACAAAAGCATGGGGTCAAGGCCTGCGTTCTGACGCGGCCCGAGAGCTGGCACCTCGTTGTTGACGAAACGGGCCGAGACGTCGGGCATTATTACATCACTTTCGAAAACGGGCTCGTCTGGACTGTATCCGACTCGCTTCGCACGCAGCGCGTACCTGTAGACCCGCGCCGTCCTCCGCAGTGGGCGTACAAGAGCCGCCTCACCATTCCGGTCGACGACATACGCGACAGCTTGTCCACTTGCGCGGGCCGCCTGCTCGCGGTTTGGCTGGTCCTGTGCTGGGATGATGAGACCATCAGCCACGCCAACGTCTTGTTTTTCGACCGTCACCTCCAAATCGTCCGCCGCTTCGAGCCCAACGGCCCTATTCCCTTCTATGAGTACAGGACTCAAGTGCTCGACTCGGTGCTTGCTCAAGTCATTTCTCGAGAGTTTGGTTTTGTCTACAAAGGCGTGGACTCTCTGTCTTGCCCCGGCCTCCAGTCAGCTCAATCGGACGAAGAGGGAGAGAGGCTGCCCACCGATCCGTCTGGTTTTTGTGCCGCCTGGGGCCTGTTTATGATTGACTTTCGCATGAGCAACCCCGACCTTGACCAGGAGGACGCGAGTTGGGCGGCCACCGCCATGCTCTCTGATCGGCCTGAAACGTTTACCGACTTTATCCGCCGTTACGCTCTTTACGTTCTTGAGAAAAGCGCCGCCTTGGCCGCCTTGGCCGCAGAGAACCAGCGGGAGGCGGACGAAGGGAGCGGATCCGAACTGGAAGCCTGGAGCCCTGAGCCGGGGGGCGGCCGGAGGCGCTCGCCGATCCGACCCTCAACCCCATTTCATCAGAGGGACGGCGATTAGGGCTCTTGGTCGACTCAAGTCCACAGAAGAGACGCGCGCGCTTGACATCGCCAATATGAAAGGAGGTTCCCTTCAAGCTTCACCACGTCATCTCATTGGCGCTGAATAGTCAAATCAGAATCGAGAATCGGAATCGAGCACCTTTCTGAACCCCTTCTTCGTACCGCAGCTGTCATTCCTTCCATCGCGACATATCCGCTGGAAATGGCAGCTCGATTCCACTTGGTTTAATATGTGAATTCGCAAGGACGCAAACATTCATGGTTCTCACGTGCGGATGGGTTGCAAGCTGGCCGACGTAGCTCACCATCGGCAGTGACCACTTTCAGGGATTGTTCCTTCAAGCACGTTCTCACAGACGTCGTTCCAAGTCTCTTCGTACTCTAGGTCGTCTTCCAGGCCGGGATGCTGGAGTGTGCACGCTTCGGCGTCAAACACCTCTGGGTAAACCGCATGCATGCCGTGCACAAATGCCGACTTCCAGAACCGATCGAGAGCACCAGGGTCAACGGCCTTGATCGCTTTCATTTGATCGGAAGTGAGACCGCCGTAGTGCTTGATTCCTTCACGTAAAGCATTCTTCCAGACTTGGGTCCCATGAAGAGTTGTCCACAGCAAGTCATATACAACCTCTTCTTTTGCAGTCGGTTGATCAAAGAAAGAAGGCGGCTGCTCTCGAGTCCAGCAGCGATCTTCGACGGACTGTCCAAAGCGGCACTGTCCTGTCTTGGCTTGAAATTCTCCATTTGCTGCAGCGCAAAAGCGTCTCACGTATTCCTGCTCGTATTGTTCCAAATTGCGATAGCCGGGCCTGTCGACCCGACACTGTTCGGCATTGAACCGTTCCGGGTACATGATGTGCATGCCCTTTGCAAACATTCTCCGAACGTCGTGTGAGTGGTCCATGAGACCCTTACTGAGATCTACATCGAAAGGTTCTTGGCCGTCGAGCACGCTCACGTCCCGCAGCGCGGCATACCCTCGATCGAGGGCCTCTCTTCGCTCCGATCCAATCATGTTTTCCCAGAGAGACGTGAATACCTTCAGCTCTGACCAGCGCATGAGGAGAAAGCCGTCTTTGTCGCTTCGATCAACGACATACCGGCATGGTCGAGAAGACCCTGTGCGAGCAACGGCATGCCGGCGCGGTCGAGAAGACCCTCTGCGTGAAAGCCGCCGAGACATGCTCGTCAACATGGTCGTCGTTGAAAGTGCTGTTTAAGAACAACGGTCGAGCCCGTTTTTATTTCGCTGCATGACGGGCATTGGCGTGGTCCACCGTGTATCGGTGCCAGTTTTTTTTCGTCGAGCCCGACCTCTCGTTAAGAAGACAAGGCTACAGGTTGACTTTCGCAGGAGCAACCCCGACCTTGACTTGACCAGGACGACGCGAGCTGGGCGGCCACCGCCATGCTCTCTGCTCGGCCTGAAACGTTTACCGACTTTATCCGCCGTTACGCTCTTTATGTCCTTTAGAAAAGCGCCGCCTTGGGCAACGCAAGTTACTTCGTCAACCCTTGCAAGTGGGCTGAGTTGTGCTTCACCATCGACAGTGACCATTTTCGAGGAGTGTTCCTTCAAGCACATCCTCACAGCCCTGGTTCCATACCGATTGGTATTCCGAGTCGTCTGCCAGGCCGGGATGCTGGAGTGTGCACGCTTCGGCGTCAAACACCTCTGGGGAAATCACATGCATGCCGCGCATAAATGCATGTAATAAGGGCCCTAAGTCTTCAGAAACCGCGCTCGGGCCAGCGGCCCTCAAAATGTCGAATGTACCGGAAAGGATATCCCCCTCGTCCTCGTCCTCGTCCTCGTCCTCGTCCTCGTCCTCGTCCTCGTCCTCGTCCTCGTCCTCGTCCTCGTCCTCGTCCTCGTCCTCGTCCTCGTCCTCGTCCTCGTCCTCGTCCTCGTCCTCGTCCTCCAGTCCTTTACGTATAGCATTCTCCCAGACTTGGGTCCCGTGAAGAGTTGTCCATAGCAAGCCATACACAATCCCCTCTTTTGCAGTCGGTGGATCAGATAAAGAAGGCGGCTCCTCTCGAACCCAACAGCGGTCTTGGACGTTTGTTCCAAACTGGCACTGTCCTGTCTCGGCTTGAAATTTTCCATTTGCTGCTGCGCAGAAGAGTTGCACCTTTTCTCGGTCTACTTCCGTCAACTTGTGATAGTCGGGTCTGTTAAACCGACACTGTTTGGCATCGAACCGTTTAGGATACATGATGTGCATGCCCTTTACAAACAACCTCTGAACGTCGGGTGACTGCTCGAAGAGATCCTCACTGGGATCTATTTCAAAAGGTGCTTGGCCGTCGAGCACGCTCATGTCCTTCAGCGCAGCATACCCTTGATTGATGGCATCTTCTCGCTCCGATGCTTCCGTGTAATTCCAGAGAGACGCAAATAGCATCAGCTCCGATGTGCGCATTTGTCGAAAGCCGTTTTTGTCGTTTCGAGCAACGACATACCGGCATCGTCTAGAATTCAACATGGTCGTCTTTCGGAGTGCCTTTGGGAAGATGCTCAAGCCCTTTTTTTTATACGCTGAAGGACATGCCCCGCGCGCCGCCCGCCTATATCGACTATCCCATTGTGAATTCAGTCATTATTATCTCAAAGGACTTCAAAATGCACAAAAAGGACAAGGGTACAGTTTTGCTTACAGTTTTGCTTGAGTGACAAAGCCCAATCAAACCGCCCGGCGCAAGTTTTCCCGACGGCTAAATGCAACAGTGCAACTTTCTGCCCGAGCCGTGTTGATCTGGTTCATGGACCGGACTTTCTCGCTTTGGCCCGACGCTTGCGGTTGGCGGCCTTGACCGCCTTGGCCAACGCCTCGGCAAACACATCGCTCGTCACGACGGCCAGGCCCACGTGATCGCCCTCACGTTCCATGCCGAGGTTGCTCAGCGCATCGGCCTCGACGTTGTCGTGCCTTGGCACGTGCTCGAGATCGCAGCGATCAAACCCTTGCACAAGGCTCCGGCCCCGTTCCATGAGCGGGCGGAGATGGTCCTTTGTGCACCGGTAACGGCCCATAATCTGCTCGATCACGAGCGTCGAGTCGCCTCGCACCGTGAGCTCGCGAACCCCGAGCGCGACGCACGTTTCAAGCAGGCGGATGGCGCCAGTGTACTCGGCGACGTTGTTCGTGGCGTGCGAACCGACTCTGGCGTGGCCTCCCGACACGCGGCTGCCCGCGGCGTCGTACAGGATCCATCCAGCTCCCGACAACCCAGGGTTGCCGCGCGAGCCACCGTCAAAGTACCCAACGTGAGCCATGTTGCGTTCTTGAGGACAAGTTGGAGAATGACGTCGTCGAGCCAGCCCGAGTACGCCGTGGGTACGCACAAAGCTCCTTGGAATGAAATCCGTGCTTTTCCCCAAGGAGTGTGGACATTGGCATGAGCAAGGGAAGGGAGGGCCAGTGGACGGTATCGTAAATTCAACTGTGGCGCTTCGCCTGCCTCGGCCAGTGCATAGAAACATTAAGCTGCATGTCAATCAGAACATGTTCCATCTTCGCAGGCCGGGGTTAGCTCGATCTTGTCAAACCCTGCAATCGTCAGCTGGCTCTTGCCGTCGCTTTGAGCGTTGAAGAGCTGAAGCAGCGCGGGGCGCAGGTTGGGGCTTCCCCAAAAGCCGTGTGGGAGACAGCCCGAACCCGACCACTGGCCCGTCACGCCATGAGCCAGCGTCGCGACGTGGTGCCCGCTCATTAACGCTGCGGGGCACTCCTGCCCTTGCCGCGGGTTCGCCGAGGTCACCTCGCTGCCGCGCAGCATGATTGAAAACATGACGTGCTGGCCATCTACTTCGTCCACGGGCTCTGACATCGCTTCGACGGCGCCAGGCATGTCCTTAGCAAACACCCACCGTTGCCGATGAGCGTCGTAGACAGGATGCCAAGGCGTGATTCCGAGCCCGCTGGGCAGGCGACAGTACGGAAACGGTTTCGGGTGCACCACCCGCACCACCATCTCCACCACTGCCCCCTGCGCGAGCACGTCCCCTGGAAGCAGGGCCTGAACGTCGACCCTGCTGCCGTCTGCCAGGTCAACCTGCGTGCCCCACACGACACAGCCGCCCACCGGGTTGGTCGCTGCCTCGCCGTCCGCCACCGCTGTGCCCTCGCCGCGCGTGTGCGTGTGCGTCGTGGCCTGCATTGCAGCGAAGAATACCGTGGCCCACTGAACCAGCGAAGGGGTCGACCAGAACCGAGCAGCAACGTCGAGGTGGTTACTTGGCGTCTGCGCTCGCAGGCTTTCGAGCAGGCCGGGCAGGTAGGTGCGCCCCCAGCTCTCGTACGCAACGTACGTTCCGTATCGGTCCTTGGTTGTCAGCGCGGGCAAGAGCTGCTGCCACAAGTCTCGGTGCAGGTCGGGGTCCACGCCGGCCACGTCGCGCTCGTTGCAAAACGCAACCACCTTCTCCTTGGCCGCGAACATGCCTGCGCCGCCGTCCCTCACCATGCGCTGCACGTCCTCCAGCATGGCCGTTGCCGACGCCAAGAGGTGCGCTCGCTCGACAAACTCGCGAACGTGAGGCTTGCGCATGTACTCGGCGGCCCGCTCGCTCGAGATGAGCTGCCGAAGCGTGACAACCACCTCGATGGGCTCTCCCGTCGTGGCCAGCCGACCGCCCAGCGTCATCAGAGGCGTGTCGAGGCTCATCACCTCGCGATCCGTCTCTCGGGCCGTGCGCTCGAGGTTGAGCATCAGGGTGTGGCGAGCGCTCTCGCGCACCGGCCCCAGCAGGTACACTCGCTCGTCCACCTCTTGCCGAAAGCTGTGGGTGACGCACGGGTGCTGAGAAAAGTACACGCCCAGGTGGCGGAGGGGCACGCGCAGCTCGGTGTGCGTCACGCACGTTGTCAGAGTGCTGGCAATCAGGTACGCCCAGACGCCTGGGTTCAGGTCGGCCGTGGTGGCGGCCGTGTACATGCCTCCGTTGGCGCGAGCAATCGCCACCAAGGTCTTGACGTCCATGTTTGCGCCGCGCTCAAAGCTCATGGTGTGGACGACGGCGGGGCGCGTCAGCCGGGCCTGCATGGCCGCGATCGCCGCTGCGTAATCGTTGTTGGGTGGCAGGTTGCGGTTGGGCAACCCGTCAGTGAGCACAACCACGACCGGAAGCTCGTCGGGCTGCAGGTGGCGTCGCACGTGGTCAAATGCGCACTCAATGCCTCCTAGCATGTTCGTCATCCCTCCTGCCTGCAACTGATCCAGTAGAGCTTCAAGCCTCTTGCGGTTCGCCTTATGCAAGTCCATCGGCGCGGGCGTGATGAGCGAGCCCTTGTCGTTAAACTCCACGAGCGAGACCCGCACCGACAGCGGCAGCGACTTGGCGAGCCCTCGCAGACCGAGCGTCACCATGTCGAGAACGTACATCGAGTACGTCACCCCCGCCAGCCTGAGTTGCGTATTCATGCTGATCGACGTGTCGATGACGCACACAAGGTGTACCTTGTGGCTTGTGGGGGATACCGCTTGGCTCTGATAGACCATGAGCAGCTGATGGGCGTTCCGAGGCAGCAAGCCGGCCGACAGGCCAGGGGCGGACGACGGAAACTCGCGCGCCGCCACGAGTTGGGCGTCCGTGTCTTGCTGACGGGCGATGCAGGCAATGTTCGACATGCCGACTGAGAGGTAAATGCCACTGGGTCCCCGTCAATTGCGTCGGACCTCAGCAAAAGCCACGTCACGCAAAAAGGCCACGTCACGCCAACTTGCTGGCCGCGTTCCCGACGCCGCCGTGGCTTGGGCGGGCGCGAAGGGGACAGGCTCCGTTTCGGACAGACATGCACCTCCTCGCTAACCAAGGGTTTTGGTCGAGGTACTCGGGCATGGTTACAATTGTGTCGAAATAAACAAACAAATAAACTGCAGCTCAAGGCAACGCGGTCGCCGACGAGGTGGCCCCAGTGCTCCAGTCGCTGCGCCGGGGTCTGTGATGCACAGTGACCAGCGCCATCCACGTTCGTCGCGGTTCGCCTTCCTCTGCCAGTATTTTGGGCAGCAGTGTCTGCAACAGGTCAAGGTTGACCTGGCCTGGTCGCGAAAGGCAAGGATGCGCAGCCACGCATAGACCAAGAGCCGCTTGCAGCGATACACTGTACAACGCGCTGGTCCCGCAGTTGACCAAGCGACCGGTCAAGCCATGGACCGGATGCACAACCCACAGGTCGCCTTCCATGAAAGCAACGGTGCACCCTGCTGTCCAAACTTTTGGCCGTTGCTTCAGCGACGCAACGGTGAGCTCCGCTGGACGCAGTGCAGGGGTGGTGGTTGGAAGCGTTTGCAGATGTGCCGGCGCAGAAGCGTTTGACGCGTTTGGGCAATCTGGGCGGTCAAGAGCCCATGTCGGGCTCGTTGACAAGCCCTGAGCAAGCTCACGCTGACGAATAGGGGGCGTGGCAAGTGAATGGTCCGGGAGGTCTGCTGGTCGCCACTCACCGCCGTCACTGTTGGTACTCGAGTTACATTCGGTCTCGTTCTTGAAAAGGCTTTGAAGCAGTTGCGTCAACATGCTGGCGTGCTCCGCAAACACGACGTGCTGAACGTCCAGGGAGTCACCTTCTTGAAACCATGCTTGTGCCTTCATATTCACGGCCAGCCGCTGGGTGCGTGTGCCAGCTTTGTCAACTGCGAGTGCAAGCCTGCACCGTTGGCTCCCTGGTCAATCATTGCGCAATGACGTCCTTGAGCATCATACACATGTAGCTTTTTTGTCCACCCCACGGTTCCCGTCGCTGCCCTCCAGCCCGGCACTGCCGATGGAGAGGGCTTGGCCATTTCCACAGCCAAGTCGCGACGCTCGTCGTTCGTCATGTCGGTGATCAAGCGGCAGCCGGCCGGCTGGTTCCCGGTTCGACTCGAAGTGACCACTCGGTACAGGCTTTCGGACAGCAACGCTGGCGTCGACATGCGGGTTGCCCTTGCGAGCTCAAGGGTCAAGCCGCTTTTATTGACAGGGCGAAATGCGACTGCCACCGCAGGTGACGTCGGCCTCGCTTGGAAGCTCGGAGGGTGACTTGATGATGCAAGGCTTGATCCGATACCGACGCGAAGCCAGCACAACTCTATCTGTTTTGAATTTGAGAGATGAATCACCAGCCTCGGTTTGAATCACAAGCCTTGGTTTGTCTTGCGCCGCTTGGAGGGCTGCCCAATCAGGTGGTCTTTCGCGTCCGGCCAAAAGACAGGGGCCTTCTCGAAAGTGTAAGACTCGAAGCTGTCCTTGTACAACACGTGCTGCTCCAGCGAGCTGAGCAACTCTCGACAGGGTGGCGGGGAACCAAACCTGGGTCCGAAGAAAGAGTCCATGTCCCAAGCCTCTCTATGGTAGCACTGGAACAAATCCCTGCGCAGACGCGGCATGAGCTCGAGAGGCAAGGGCTGCGCCATGTACAGACTTGATCAAACGCGACTCACTCTCGTCGCTCGCGATCCTTGACTTCTTGCACATATTCAGGGTTCAATTCAACGTTGGCAACCTCGTCTGACGGGTGGTACTCCTGCATCATCTTGTAGTGCAGAAAGGGGTCTTCCGCGTTGGCGTAGACGTCAGCGTCAACGTCAGCGTAGACGTCAGCGTCAACGTCAGCGTCAACGTCAGCGTCAAGGTCAGCGCCGGCGTCAAGGTCAGCGCCGGCGTCAAGGTCAGCGCCGGCGTCAAGGTCAGCGCCGGCGTCAAGGTCAGCGCCGGCGTCAAGGTCAGCGCCGGCGTCAAGGTCAGCGCCGGCGTCAGCGCCGACGAGCATGGCGACAAACTCGCGTCCGGCTTGCAGGGCTTCAATCCGAAGCGCTTCCGCGTCAGAAATGGCATCCATCGTTTGCCAAGGGTCGGAAAAAGGTGCGCAGCAAAGAAGCACACTAAAGGGTTACAGGTCCTGGCGGGTAAGGAGTCAGAGCAAGCTTGTGATCGTTGGGTAAATGAGCCACCCGGCTTGCAAAGACGACGCGCGTGGAGGGAACATGTAACCCTTCAAGTCCACATCCAACGGGCCACGTCACTTATGGCACCCCGTCACGTAGAGGGAACATGTAACCCTTCAAGTCCACAAACAGAAGTTCTCCAACGGACCACGTCACTTATGGCACCCCGTCACGTACCAACCAAGAGAACGTAACGTGGCCACTTCCAGCGTTCCTGCACGCTTCGTAAGCGTACGACTGGCTCGCTCCCCATCTGCACCCTTCTCTGCCAGCCCCGATGAACAACCTTACTCAAGCCAGCGTAAGTAATTACCCACCCGGCCAGCTTCATCCCTCGCAAATATAGTATTGCGTGTAGACACAATCGTCCGGCACGCGCAGTGTCATACGCGACCTTAATTCTTGGGTGAATGACTTGACCAGAACCAAAACCATAGTTGGTGGTCACGATGGCAGTCAAGGCTCAAGCTTGGCACTTGCCTATCGATTTTACATTGCCAACCGCGTCGTTTACTGCCAGACTATGGACGTCGATCCGGACGCTGACGGATGGGTTGTTGGCAAGCTTCAAACCTCTTTCAAAAGGTACGAGGCGCGCGTGAGAACTTCAAAAAAGCTCGTTTTTATCGATCGATCTGGAGCACTACGCCTGGAGTTTGAGACCATGTCCGATCTTGTCGGAGTTGTGAGGGCGACCCACTTTGAAGACGGGTTTCGAATGGCGATGAGGTATATCTACGCAAATTGATCAACTCGTCACAAGTCACATTTCAGGCCTATTTTGCGTTGCCGAAGTTCTGTTGAATTACATCTTGTCATGTGGGGTTGCCTCGACTTGTATCCTTCTTGCTGGAGGTCGACAAGACAAAGATGGCACCCTTTGCAGCGCCCTCGCCAAAACTAGAAGGAAGGGGTTGCCCACGGGGGCCACGTCACGTATGGCACTTTGTCACGTACTACAGAACGTGACGTGGCCACTTCCAGTTCCAGTGCCACACGCCGACAAGAGGGCGGGCTCGCTCACCATCCGCATTTATGTCTCCAACCCACCGCGCAATGGCTTTTGACTTGGACCCTGCCGCTGTTGTTGCCTACGGCGTCCACTACACCGATGATGAACCGGGTGCTGTGCTACCTCTGCTACTGCTGTCGCCGATACCGCCCGTTATCAAGCCCTCTAGCTCAGGTCGATTACTGATTCGACTAACGACGTTTGGGTCTGACGCGTCGTACTTGGAGCACTTGGCGACGGTGAAGCGTTGGGTAACCCAAAGAGTCGCTCGAGCCGAGCGTGCGTGACCATGCCTCGCGACAGTGACCTTTGCAAAGACGCTGCTGCCGCCGGGTTTGTGTGCGTCGTCCGTTGGCTTGGGCGAGTCTGCGGCAACATTGCGCTGCGCATTGACCAAGCCGCGGCGGTAGCAGAATCGAACATGGCCGGCCGCTTCTTTTGCGCACGCACGTTGAAGCGAGCTCAAGCCTGCTTGAAGAAGGCGCCGCGCCTGGCGCCAACCCTACAATTGCTGTGTGTTGACGTGTCGCTCAGCGAAGTGGGCCAGTCAGCAGGGTTGGAGCCGGAGTTTTACGGGCTTGTCGATCAGGTCTTTGAGTGGGACCGGCTAGAGGCGCTGCGCTTGTCGTTTCCTTGGCTGCTCTGCAACCGAGTCCTTCCCAAGCTGACGGACTTCCAAGTCAACCTCTCGTCACCATATGACGAGTGGCGGACGGTTGACGAGACCGAGGCGCTGCTGAGTACCATCAATAAGCAGCTGAAGCGCTGCATAGGCGCCAACCAGCTCTTGAGCCTCGTGGTCATGGGCCCCCGGGTCACCCTGCGGCCCACGTACGGCGCTCCGCTCGAGCTTCTTCACCTCGCCTGCGATCTGTCCGTCTACGACCTCAACCTTGCCACGGTAGACGACGAACGGGGCGTGCGGCCTTCCTTGGCAGCCGACTTCGAGGAGGGGCCGTTGTGTGGTGGCATCAACGTGTCGGCGTCGCCGCTGCCGCAGTTTGGCGACAGCGTCTACACCAACGTGTGCATCGACTTGTCGGGGTTCCAGGGCATCGTCAGTCTGAACGTTGGCTACCACGTCACGGTGTACGACTGGCCTCAAGATTGGCTAGTGCACTTGCTCGTGTGTTCGGTCTTGGACGGCGCAGACATGGCCGAGTGGTGCAAAGGCCACCTGGGAGCGACCTTTCGGGACTTTTGCAACGTGGCGCGGCAGGTCGAACACCGTCGGGTGATGGGGGGACTGCCCGAGCGGCCTCTGCCTGAGGGAAGCCGCGCCATGTCGCATCGCGAGGCTCGCCTTCTCATGCTGGACGCTCACACAAGGCGCGACGCGGTTGCACGCGACGGGGAACCCGATATGGTCGACTTGGGCAACGCCGAGGCCGAGCCGCCGCGCGGGTTGAACCAGCGCAGAGACCCTCTTCTGCGAGTCCCCACGTGCCCTGACGTGATGATGGGCATCACCGGGTTTAACACTGTCAACGGGCTGGTTCACCAGGCAAACGTTCTCGGGTACTGCTTTTTTGGTATTCCCCATTGGACCCCTGCGGTGTTTATTGCGTTTGGCGACGACGACGTGACACTTGCACCGACCCTCCTTGGCCAGATGCGGGGCCTCAAGGCCTGGGCGGAGCGGCTAGAGGACCTGCCGGAGGCAGACGAGAAGCGCTTGATTGCCGTGCCGGCGACGCGAGTTCGGCACATGTTTCTGGCGCTGGCCATTGGCGGGGACGCGCCCCCGGCGTGTGTGCCGTGGTGGACTCGACCGGCCAGCGCCGCGGCGCTGTTGTCAGGGGCTTTGTAGAAACTATGATTGGTCGGGTTGTCGTTGTTGCGAGGGAAACGGATGAATTCACTTTGCTTCGGGAACCTCGCACTTTATGGCCAAAGTCCCCGCCCGGGGCTTTCTACCGGGACAAAGGAAGCAACCGGTTCGTCCGGGGGGTGAGAACGCGGGGGGGGTGGGAACGCAGAGTTGCCCGCACGAGCCCGCACGAGTCGCTCCCGCTGACCTCGACAAGGGGCTTCCCTCGCGATGCCGTTGGGCAGCCGCGGCTGTCAGAGCTCTTGCTTTACAGAGGCAGGGCAAAGTTGGCGCCGACGTCGCTCATGCCAACCGCAGGACCGCGGAAGGATCCGCTGTTCTCGAGGAACGCGCGTCCCGCGCCGAGCGCGATGGCGATCAAGATGGCCATGACATAGTTGTTTGACTCGTAAGGCAAGGGCATGTTGGTTTCCTCGTCCTTGGGACGCAGCATGGTGAGCGCGAGGAAAAGGCCGACGAGGCCCCATGCGACAGAGTCCACAATGAGGGCGGTGTTGGCCATGACTTTGGTCGGCGGTGGGCAACGGTGATTTGCTTTGGAGGCCGCAGCCCTCAAAATTGACCCGGCGGGCCAACGGCTCGGTGATGGGCCGACGCCTTGCCGGGCCGTTCGCGAAGCCCAGTCTAACATTCAGCGGGCGGCGACCCCAGGGAAACCCACCGGCCCGTCCAGCGATGGCCCACTACGCCACCAAGCTGAGCGATCTGCCGCGCATGGCTCCCAGCACCAGCACGCTCGACCTCCCGGTGCGGCGCCCGCCCGACGCCATGCCCGAGGTCGGCTACCTCACGCGCGAGGGCACCGACGCGGTGCTGGCGCTGTACGGCCGTCACAACGGTTGCTTTGGCCGGTCGGGCTGGGAGTACGCCTACTCGCCCACCCAGGGCAACGCCTGCCGGATCAGCGTGTGCACCTCGCCGCACCAGCCCGTTTCGGACGGCGAGCGGGTGACGCTGGCGGACGGCAAGGTGTGGGTCGTGCACATGCACCCGGCCCGCTACCTCGTGCACGGGTGAGCCAGCGCCGCGCCCTCACACGGCGCGCACGCTGAGGTACTCCTTGCCGGGCTGACCGTCGGTCGCCGTCCGGCGGCTGGCCATCATCTCCGCGTAGGCGTCGGTCATGACCCGAAGCAGCTTGGTCTTGCCCTCGTCGCTCATCCAGTAATTCACAGTCGACTTTCGCACAGGCACGCGGCCGTCGGCCGTCACGGTGTCTTGGCTGCCGTCTCGCACCAGGTGCAAGACCCGCTCGCGGCACACGGCCATGAACTCGGCCAGCTTGGGGGCCTTGACCGCGGTCCGGCGCTGCCGCCGCTGAAACTCAAAGCGCTTGACCGGCGCGGCGCCCGGCACCCCGACCGTCACGTCGGGACCCGCCAGCTTGGAGCGCTTGGTCGGGGGCTCGTCTCGGTTGTGCAGGTGGTCGTCGGTCAGGACGGGAAGGGCAGGCAGCGGGAGTCCCGCCACCCCCTGCGCTTCGGCCGCCGCGGTCGTCGCGCTGCCCAGAGGGTGCAGCACGGCCGTCAGGACCGGCGGTCCAGACGTGCGATCGGCAGGGAGCGGCTCGCTCGGGGCCGGGGAGGGGTTGGCGGGCGAGCCGGCGGGCGGCGAGGGCGGCGGGCAGGGGTCGGCAGGCGGGGTCGGGGTCGGGTTGGGCTGGCCTCGGCGGCCCGAGCGCGTCTGCCTGCGCTCCACGGCGGCGGCCGGGGATGGCGTGTGAGGAGACTCGGGGCCAGGGTCGCCTTCCGACTCGCGCCGGGCCGGGCCGGCCGGGAGCACCGGCAGGCCGACGGGGTGCGTCGACGACGGGCTGGCCAGGGTCGGCGCGCGCCCAAAGACTTCGGGCGCTTGCACGTGAACGCGCTGCCGCTGCTGGGCCCGGTTCTCCATGACTTGGCGGATGACGGGCTCGTAAGCGTCCCGCACGCCGCGGCACCGCCGCACGCCGCGGCTCTTGAAGCGGGCCACCGCGCGCCCCTGCTCGACCGTCGCTTCCCAAGAGGCAATGACCTGCTGCAGCGAGACGGGCACGACCGGCACGTCAATCTCCGGATCGAGGTGCTTGGGGCGCCGCTTCACCAGCTTGACCGTCTCAGTGACGCTGCGCGTCTGATCGTGGAGCTGCTTTTCAAAGGCCGCGCACAGCAGCTCGCCGAGGTCGACCTGGCCTCGGCTTTCTCCCTTGACGGTCTCCAAGCAGGTTCGGACCTGGCTTTGCGTCAGGTCCTCCAGGGCCGTCGCCAGGTGCTTCTCGTTGAGGGCCAGGAAGCGCTCGGTGCTGCGCAGGTACAGGTAGCGAGAGTCGGGCAGCCGAACCGCGTGCTGGCCGACGCTGCGCAGCGCTTCCTTGAGCGCCTGCTCGTCGACCTCCCGGTCAGCCTTGGCTGCCTTCTGGACCTCGTTGCACTGCGCGGCAAACGCCTGCTGCTCCTGGGAAGCGCGAAGGTACGCGCTGTAGGCCTCGGCCGCCGCTGGGCCTGCCACGGGAGACGTTGCGCAAGCGGCCGGGGACGTGGCGGGCGGCAGGGTCGGAGACGAGGAGGCCGGCGACGGCGCCGGCGAGGAGGCCGGCGACGAGGAGCCGCGGTCCGTGGCCTGGGGAGAAAGAGGCGGTGGGTCGGCCATGCTCCGAGTCGATGGTTGGGCCGGGGAAAATGACGGCGTCCAAGCCTGACGCCTGGCGGCCGGACAGGGGCCAGCTGGCGCAATCATGCCACTTTTTTGCAAACCGACCCCCGTGCCTTGCAGCAGCACCACGCGCGCGGTGGCTCACAAGCACACCCCTGCTGACCAGCGTTGGAGGAGGGAAAGGGGTGCAAGCGCACAGCCGCCCGGTTGCTGACGAAAAAGACGTGGGGTGCGCCTCCCTGCCACGCATTCGCGGCCCCCCTCGGCCATGGACACGTCGCCCGACTCGCCTGGCGATCAGGCAACGGTCTGCCTGGCCCGGGAAGGGGACATCCTCGTCTGCCGCACCGTCAACGTTTCGCCCGACATGCTGCTGTTTCTCGACTTTCACCCGCAGCGCACTGGGTCCCCCGGCGTCTTTGAGTTTGCCATGGCCACGGACTGTGCCCCGTTTGTGGCGACGCTGGCCGAGCTGCGGTCGGACCTGGAGGCCGCGGGCCAAGGGCTGCGGGTCGAGGTCGACGGGGAGGAGGCTGGCTCGGACGATCGGGCGACGTGGGACGCTCTGGCGGCGGCTGCCAGCGCGCGAGGCCCCGCCGCCGACGATCCCGACGCTTCGAGCCAAGCGCCCACGGTGGACGCCGTTCTGCGCGCTCGAGCCAGCGCGGCGGTCGATCGTGGCGAGCCCGTCCTGCTCGTGGGCCCGCCAGGCTGCGGCAAGCGCGACTGGCTGCTGCGCCAGCTACTGCGCCTGCCGGCCGGCTTGACGGCCCTGGTCATTACGACGCACGACGCGGCCCAAGTCGAGCTGACGCGCAGGCTGGCGCGCGAGTTGGACAAGGCGCAGCAAGCGACGGTGGGCTGCGAGTGGACCATGCTCAACTTCTGGGACGGGCTATGCTTCCCCGAGCTGCGCGCCAACAGCACCGACACGCACACGGCGGCGTACGTGCAGCGGCTGTGCGAAGGGCCGGAGGACGGGCGCCTCGCAAGCCTGCGCAGCGGCGTGGTTATCGTCGACCAGCTCGCCGCCCTGACCCGGACCGAGTACAGCCTGCTGCTGGCCGTGCTCTTGCACCCAAAGGTGCGCGAGGGGACGCCGCCGCCGCAGTTGCTGGCGGTGGCGGACCCGATCGCGTGCAGCGCGCCCACCATGCGCTTTGCGCACCTCAACGCCAGCGTCCACCTCAACCAGCACCTCGCCACGGGCGTCCTAGCGCACGCCGTGTACGGCGGGTTTCACAACAACCTGTACGTGCTGCCGGGCGACGCGCCCACGGCCGGCCTGACGCCGGCCGAGCGCGGGTACCGCGAACTGCGGGCGCGCGTGTGGTCGGGCCGCGCGACGCCGGCCGACCTCGACGCCCTCGAGGCGGCGCGGCTCTCCCCCAGCGTGCGGGAGGCCGGCTGCGTCGACGTGGTGTTTCACCCGGACGACGTGCCCGGGATCGAGGCGCGGCTGGCCGACCTGGGCAGCGACGCCGGGGCCGGGTGCAGCCTGGCGGACGCCGTGGCCAGCTACGAGCAGTTTGACCCGACCGCCGGCAAGTACAAGCCGTGGACCGCGGCCCTCGCGCAGTACGCTCGCCAGGGCCTGGCTCGGGCGCTTGGGATCCGGCTGGACCAGCAGGCCCACGTCGGCACCCTTGGCGTCCTGGACGAGCAGGCGGAGGACGTGCCTGCCGGGACCCTGGTGCGCATCGTGCGCCTGTGCAACCCGGACCACCCGGACTCGATCGTGGTCGAGACGCTCGAAGCCAGCCCGAGCCACGCGACCTTGACGTGCGGGACGTGGCTCACCGAGCGCCCGGGCACGCGGCCGGCTCGGAAGCGCGCGCGCGTGGCGCGCGAGTCGCTGTCGTTTCCGGCCGACGTCGACGGCGACTTTGAGATTCGAGTGGCCAAGGCGTACCCCAGCCGCCTCGAGCTGCGGCGGTGGCCGCTGCGCGTGCTCGGGGTCGTGACGCTGGACCAGGTGCAGGGCCTCAAGCTGCCCAGCGTCCGGGCGTGGTGCCTGATGGGCGAGCGGGAGCCGACGCCCGAGAGCGTCAAGTCCCAGACCCTCGTGCGCACGGCCGGGCAGGTCGCCCAGGTCCTGGCGCTCGTCAGCGACCTCGAGCGCGTCGAGCTCCGGTCGTTTGCTGACGTGATCGAGACGGACGCGTGGCAACAGCAGCGGGACAGCGAGGCAACGGTGGACGCCCGAGGGTTTCGCAGCTGCTCGCAGTGGGGCACCCCGCTTACGCCCTGCGCATCGGTGGCCAGCTGGCTGCGGGGCGCGGGCCCCGCGCCCGGCCCCTCCAACGCGTCGATCGACAACCAGTACCGAGCGATGCTGAACCAGTGGCAGGTCGGGCAGCCGGTGCCGCTGACGGTCTTGGTTGAACGCCGGCTGTTTCTGCAAAGGCTCCGGGCCCGGAGGTGACTCGCTGGCTGGCAACGCTTCGCGATCGCGCTAGGCCGGCTCGATGCCACGGGTCGCGTGGCCGGGTCCGCGTGCGCTCCTCGGTTTGCGGCTGCTCGGGCTGCTGCTGGTGGTCTGAAATTCATCTCCCGCTGCTGGCCATGTTGCTGGCCGTTCTGCATTCACGCACTCACCTGCCCTCCCCCGCACCTCCTACCCCCGACCCCGCCGTCCCTCAAAGCATCTCCAAGCCGTTTTTGGAGCAGGCATGTGTAGCGTGGCCCCACCGTGCGGCCGAAGGACCGCGGGAGGGCGCCAGCGCCGCCGACAGGCCAGTCTCCCTTGGCCCGGCCACGCCCCGCCGAAAAAGTTGGGGGAATGGGCCATCCCGCAAACACCAGCATGGCCCAGCGAGACACGTACCGGTACATGATGTACATTGTGCAGGGAGATCCGCGGTGCAAGGAGGCGCTGCAGTACTACCAGACCCTGCCCCCCGTGTTTCAAGACATATTTTGCATCCAGGACTACCGCGCCGTGTGCCAGACCCTGGGCTCCCGAACGCCAGAGTACATGCGGCGCGCAGAGGTCCCTCTGGTGGTGTGCAACAAGCCCAACCCGCAGTCGTGGGGCGGGGACAACGGCGTGCAGTTCATGGAGAAGTTTGCCCGCCACATCCACGAGCGCGACGGCAACAAGCAGGCGCACGGGGTCATGGCGACCATGGGAACGCCGGGCGAGTCGAGCGGCAAGTACAACCCAGCCGAGCGCAACATGAACACGTTTAGTCAAAACACCAGCATGACCTTTGGGCGCGACGCGTCCGTCATCACAGACGACTTGTACCAAGGGACGATGGTGGCCATTCATGACCCGGCGTCCAAGTCCACCATCAGCACAAAGGACATTGCCCGCTTCATGGCCGCGCGCGACACGGACCCGCACGTCCTCCGGCGCAAGGCGTTGGGCGGCGACAGCGATCGGCGGCCGCCCGGAGGCGAGCGCGGCCGGCGCGAGTCGTACGACGACCGTCGGAACCGGCGCGACTCGTACCAGGACCGGCCACGGCGCGAGTCCTTTGGCGGCTCGGGCCCCGGGCGGCACCAAAGCAACGTGTCTGCGTATCACTAAAGCCCTGACCTCCTCTGGCTTGGTCGGGGCAGGCTCGCCGGGAAGGCGGTGCCTGGTCGCCGCTCCCTCACGGCCTCTGGTAGTTGGTCAGCTGGCCGGCTAGCCGAGGCTTGTGCATCGCTCGGACGATGAGAAATACACGGCGCGTGGGCGAAGTAAAAAAGATGGCTGCCCGTCGAGATTCGCGCCATCCGACCAGATCCGGGCAGCCGGCTAGCCCGCTGCTGCTTCCGAGGCTGTCGCCCCCGAGCTCGCCGTTCTCGAGCTTGCCGCCCTCGAGCCCGCCGCCCCAGCCCTGCCCAGACGGCACCGACTTCCAAGTCCAGGACGACCCGACCAGGTTCTGCGACGAGGCTGAAGACGGAGAAGGCTTTTGCTGCTACGACCAGCGGTGCGGCATCTGCCTGCAGCCAGTTACGCAGCCTGCCAACACCGCCTGCGGGCACGTGTTTTGCTGGGGGTGCATCGATCAGCTCCCCGACAGAAGCGTGTGCCCCCTGTGCCGAGGGCGCACGAGGCTTCTCGGGAATGCCCCACCCCCGGTTCCTCGGGGTCATCGGCCACGCCCGCTGGTAAGGTTCATGAGTTTCCGGTTTCGAGACACTCTCATGTGGCGGCGGACGAACCTCCCGTTACACCTCCAGCGAAATCGAAGAGAACCGAAACTCATTTACTTGCGTCGGCTCCTTAGAGGCCTTGCCGACTGGCAGCGGCAATGGATCGATTATGAAACAGCATTGCGCGCCTGGTCTCCCGGTTCTCCTTACTGGTCAGAAACCTACGAAGCAGCTCGCATCGTCCGCGCCTTTGATAGGCTCATTTGGGATGTGGAACAACATTACGCGTCCCTCGTCGACTCTGAGACGTGACCGCGTCGCGAAATTGTAGGCAGAGACCGAGCCGCGCCTCCAACCCAGGCCCGATGCGCAGCCGGCAGAGCTTTGCGGCACACCAAAGGCCCTGGGCGCCACCGCCGCTGCGCGTCCGCAAGCTGGTGCCGAGAAAACATTGAGCGCCTGGCGCTTGGACAAACCCTCACCCCGAGCTTGCCATGCCGCCCCCTTTGCAGCCACAGACGATTGACCTCGACGCCACGATGGCTGGCGCAAGCCGTTCCCTTCGCCCGCGTGCCGAGGCGCCCCAAGCGCGGCCTGAAGCGCCGGCCGACGTCCAGCTGGCGCTGCGACGCCACATTGATCGCAGCACCATTCTCGTGCCCGCCGACGAGGCCTACCTGCGCACGATTTACGATCGGTTCCGAGAGATGATCGTGGCCCAGTTTGATCAGGAGGGTCGGCCGCAGCTCACGCTCGGCTTTTGGCTGCAGTTTCTGCCGCAGATGATGACGTCCGTGAGCCAGATGAAGACGGTTCGGGGCCAGCACAAAAAGGCCATTGTGCTGGGCGTCCTTCGGATGGTGGCCAAAGCCGAGCTGCCAGCGGAGCAAAGCCAGCTGGCGCTCGAGTGGCTCGACCACGTGGTCCCGGCCGCCATCGACATGGCCGTCAGCTTTTCCCGCATGGTCACGCCGGCGGTGCGGCGCTGCTTCTCCCGCTGCACCGACCCCTCTTCCTGAGGCCCAAGGCCCGGCCGCTCCGTCGCCCCGCTCCTGTGTTGAATGGCAATTGAAGACTCGCATTTTGCTCCCGCGTCTCGGCTCGCGCGGCAGACTTGGCTGCCAGCTGGTTCAGCCGACTGCCGTCACACAGTTGCGCCCGTCCAGCCCTCGTGCGCAGCGCGCGACCGGCTCCGACCGCATTCATGGCAGCCTCCTCGCGTCCGTCCTCGAGCAACGCCCCGACGACCGTCCCTCGAGTCACGCCGCCCACGTGCGTGGTCATTGGCGCAGGGGTGGCCGGCCTGTACGCCGCGTGTCAGCTGGCGGAGGCGGGCGCCGCTGTCACGGTCCTGGAGCGGGCGCCGCGCACCGGCGGACGCTGCCTCACCACGCAGCACGCGGGCCTGCCCCTAGACCTGGGGGCGTACCGCGTGCACGCCTCGCACGCCCGGGTGCTTGCGCTGTGCCAAGTGCTCGGGGTCGCGCTGGTCCCTTGGACGTACGAGGCCAAAGCCACCTGCCCTCCGCCGTCGGTTCCCGGGCCCGACCCGACGCGCGGGGCGACGCGCACAATGTGGGACGCGGTGGCCTTGGCGAGGGGGCTGCCCGCCGCCGACGCGGAGGACCTGCACACGGGGTACGCCGGCACGCTGCACGCTGGGGCGGTCGACGTCGGGCTGCTGGACCAGCCTCAGCAGAAGACGGGCTCGACCTGGCTCGTGCCGGAGGCCGGGTTCCAGGCGCTGACGGACGCCCTGCAGAGGCGCGCCGAAGCCGCCGGCGCCGTCGTGGCTCTTGAGCAGGCCGTGCTGCGGCTCGCAGACCGCGACTTGGTGGTCCTCGATCGCCGCGCGCAGCGCACGCGGACCGTGACGTTTGACGCGTGCGTCTGCACGCTGCCGCCCGCGGCGCTGGCAGCCACGGGGTGGGAGCCGGCCCGTGCGCTGCGCGCCAGCCTCTGGGGCCACGACCTGCTGCGCGTCTACGCGACCGTGGGTCTCGAGCCCTCGGGGTCCGAGGCCAGCGCGCTCGCGGTCAAAGCGCTGCTGCCGCACCACCCTTGCCAGCAGGTGATGGACGTGCCACCAGGACCGCGCGCCGCGCACGGCGGGCGCCTGGGAAGCGGTCGCCGCCTGGTGCAGGCGGCGTACGCGCAGGGCCGGGCGGCGCGCCTGCTCCACCGGCTGTCGCCGCTCGAGCGGCGGCCAATGCTGGCGGACGGTGTGCGCCGGGCCATGGGCGCGGTCGGACCGCTTCGGGAGGTGGCATCGCGGTTCTGGGAGGCCGGGATTCACACGTGGCAGCCGGCAGTCGGAGGCCTGCCCGACCGCCGGCTCTTGGCAGCGCCCGTGCAGAGCGCGGCCGTCTTCCTCTGCGGCGAGGCCGTGTCCCACACGCACCAGGCGTGGGTTGAGGGGGCTCTGGAGACCGCCGCCCGGGCCGTGGTGCGGTGCGCCGTCCAGCTGGGACTGCCAGGACCCCCTCAAGCCGCCCGTGCGGCGGGGCTGGGGGCGCGCATGCCCACCTGGTCGCTCAGGAACCCGCCTCCGTTTCCATTCATCGTCGTGAGGGCACGGGTCTTGGACGTGACCCCGTGGCGCTCCAGGCATCCGGGCGGGGCCGGCGCCCTGGACGCGCACCTGGGTGAGGACTGCACCGTTTTGTTTGACACGCTGCACGCCGGCAGCGACCGGGCACACGGCCAGCTCTTGTCGCTGCAACGCGGCTGGTGGACGCCGAGCGACCCGCTGGCCCGTGAGGCTCTGGGCGAAAAATATGCGCCAGCGCAGGCCCCGAAGAAGCAAGCCCTTTTCGAGTAATCATGCCTGGCCCGCCGCCCTTGGGAATTCGCGAGTTTGACCTGCACCAGATGATGCCCGGGGCTAACATTGTCGTGATTGGTCCCAAGTTTAGCGGCAAGAGCAACCTAATCATGAGCATCCTCCTGCACATGAGCCGCCACTGGTTTGATGGCAAGGGCTTTGACTACGCAATGGCCATGTCCGCCACGGAGAACAACGCCCAAGAGTTTCGGCAGCACATGCCGGAAATCCTGGTCGAGCAGCTCAGCAAGACGCGGCTGTCGGCGGTGCTGGCGGGGGTCCAGGAGCAGTACGGCAAGGACATGACGGATAACCGGCCGTTTCGCCACTCGCTGCTGCTGCTGGACGACTGCGCTTACGACGAGACGTTTATGAAGAGCAAGGAGATCAAGGACATTGCTTCCAACGGCCGGCAGTACAACGTGACGGCCATCATCGCGGCCCAGCGGTACGTGCAGATGCCCACCGCGCTGCGCGACAACGTCGACTTTGTGTTTCTGTTCTACATCGTCAAAGCCCCAGTGAAAAAGGCCCTGTATTCCGAGTGGTTTTCGCACATGCCCCCCGACGTCTTTACTCGAATCTACGAGGAGGTGACCAAGGAGTTTGCGTGCATCGTGCTCGACCGCCGACGAATGCAGGCCCTGCGCGAGTGGCGCGAAAGCGTCTTTTGGTTCAAGGCCCCGCTCGCCCTGACGCTGCCCCCGTTCCAGGTCGTGAGCCAGGACATGCAGGAGGTTTGCAAGTACTGCACCATGACCGGGCAGCCCGGAGCGTCCAACTCGGGCGTGGTCAAGCTGTCTCGATCCGGGGACGTCTTGTAACAGCCGCGTGCGCGCCGCCTGCTGCCGCTCAAGCTCGCTGGGGGTGCTGGGTCGAGCACCACCCGGGCACCTGACCGCTTGGCGTCGAATCAAGTGGGTACGCCGCCGCATGCAACAGGCGAGTGCCCAAATCGACTCCACCAGCGGGGCTGCCGTTGGCGGCGGCGGCCCGCTGCCGCCGAGGCCAGAGAGTGTCCGCGCTGCGCTGACGTGACTCGACGTCATGTCAGAGCCGGGCGCTCGCGGCTCGGTGGGTGTGCCGCCGAGGTCAGACCTCTCGCGCGCGCTTGAGCAGGATGGAAGCAACAAGCCGCCCTTCTCTGCGCGCGGTCGCTTGGAAGCCGGATCCTGCCGCGGCCGGGCTTGGCGACCAGCACGCACTTCGCCTGGGCCGTCAAGTATTCCAGGCTCGCGCGGGCACGCCGGCGCCCAGGTCCGCCAGCGACGACTTTTACCGCTATGCCAGCGCGCAGCTGGCCCGCGGAGGGCTGGCGGGGGCAACTCCCCCGCAGGCTGTGCAGCTCCTGATCGCGCTCGACGAAACCCTTCCCTTTCGAACCGTGCAGGACGTGCGCCAAGCCGAGTGCCACCTGGCTTTTATGCACACGGCCTGCTGGGCGCTCACCGCCAGCCCCAGCTCTCGCGCGACGCGCACGGCACTCAGCCTGCTTCATCGGGACGGCGTGGGTCGCGCGGCGGCGATCGTGGGGCTGGCGGTGCAGGCCTCCCTGTTGGCCCGTCGGCAGCGGCTGTCGCGCGCAGGTCAGCGCCAGCTGCAGGACGTGATCGGCGATGGCGCCCTTCTGGCGTTTCCTCTGCTGTTTGAGTGGCTGCTGCACGTGTACCCTGGGCTTTGCAACGAGCCCTTTGTCCTGACGTGCCCCGAGGAGCGGGCCGGCAGCGCCGTACCAGTGATGCTGCGAGGCCTCGAAACGGCCATTGCTGCCAGCGCCGTCGACCTCGAGGCGACCGACACTGGCCAGCTCTGGGCAGGGCTCTGGACTGCCAACCCCTACCTTCCGCCGCGCGCCCGCACGGCCTTGGACCACCTGCTCCGGGGCTTGGCGCTGGCGTACCCCAGCCCCAACCTGGACAGGGTGGCCGTCATGTTTGGCCTTGCGCCTCACGCGTGCACGGCCTGCACAAACCTGAGCGCCGACGACGTTCTAGCGCTCAAGGGGCTTTTGGAGTTGGTGCAAGGCGCGCCTCACCCGCCTCCCGAGGCTGCCTTGATTGGGCTCGTGTCGTCCATGGGGAGTCGTTGCACAGGCTTTGCTTGAGGGCCGGGCACGACCAACGAGTCCAAACGCACTGAAGACACTCAATTCAGCTTTCCAGTGACACGTCAGTCTTCATCTAATGACTCGTCATTTGATCGTTTCGCGAGCTCGCCGTTGCGAACCCACGCTTCGTACATTGAATCGCAGATGCCAGTCTCGGGGTTGCGCTCGTAGTTCGAGCCACACGCCTCGGGCTTGTAGCTGCAACGCGACACGCCCAGGCGACCAGGCACTCCATCCGCCGCTTGACACGCAGCCATCCAGGCGGTTTCCGTCGCCGGCGCGTACGGAATCGTGACGTTGCACCCTTGAGCGTCAAACCACCGGGGCCGGACCAGCCGCAGGCCAAGAACAAACGCGTCTCGGATACTCGGGATCTGATCCAACAAGCCTCCCTCGGTGACAGCCGAAGTCTCTGGCGGAGGCCGCAGGAACCTGCGTCCGGCTTGGAGCGCGCGCGGGCGCGTGTCTTCTTGGTCCCCATACAACCACAGGTGCTGGTACACATGCTGCTCGGCCGGGGCCATGGTGTCGTAGACCGACTGGCCGGCCGGCACCCGGGATGGAACGGCGTGACATCCCTTGGCGTACAACGGGTTTTCGGACGGTTGGCCGGTCAACTCACTCTTGCCAAAGCGGCATCGCCCCGTTATTTCGTCAAGATTGCCCTTTGCCTCTCGACAGCTTTTCTGCCAATTCGCTTGCGCGTTGCTCTTTTGCTCGTCGCTCCACTCGGTGTCCCAATAAGTATCGACAGCAACGTCGTAGACGGGTCCGCCAAAGCTGCAAGAGTCGGCATCGACCCAAGATGGAAACGCGAGCTGCATGCCGGCCGCAAACTCCATTTGCGTTCCTTTTGTCTGTTGGCTCAACGGGACCACGTTATCCTCAGCGTCCATTTGGACATCCTCGTAACCCCACTCGGTATAATCACGATTCCTGAACTGCATCCCGCGGCGTAAGGCGTGTTCTCGACTGTCATCACTTATGTACGTCCACAAGTGGCCCAACATCGCGCGTTCCGCGTTCGTGAACGGTACTTTAGACGCTTGGCGTGACCGGTCCCGAATCTGCTTGCAGGGCTTTCCCGACTTTCGAGGCATGACAAGGGACTGGTTATTTATTGAAGTCTTTGGCCAAGTCAAATTATTACGAGCGATGCCTTGTCTGCGACGGAGGACGGTGGTGGTGGGCGCAGCGACCCAAGCTCGCAGTCAGCAGAAACAACGCAACGAGGGACTGCTGCGACGAGGAACCAACTCGGTTGGCGTTCAAAACGTCACGATGCACATGGGCAGCAGTTGCTCCGGCGATCGAAACACGCGCCACAAGTTTCGGGGACTCCAGCTGTCGGACGTGAGCTCTTCCACTTCCGAGTGGAGGCCGGGCAGGGCCAAGCACATCATGACGGCCCGCCCGCCCTTGCTGTACAAAACGGCGTCGTCGGGGCAGAGCGACGTGTACACCCCTTTGCCGTACGCGGCGCCGTGTTTATGCGGCACGTCATGCCCCCCAATGAGGAACCCTTCAAACATGATCGAGCGCAGGCGGTCGGGGCTGCTGCCGTGAAAAACAAACAGCTCTTGCAAGCTGTCGCCCTTGCGCTTGAGCCTGTCTTGAAACTCGTAAAATCGTTTTTCCAGCGTTGGGTTGAGCCACACTTCCACTCGCCGAGGCCGAATGCGTCCTCGGCGTTGGGCCAGGGAGAACTGAGCGTACGCTCGATCAAAGTGCTGCTGTAAAAACACGCCGCACGGCCGAAACGCAACCTCCGATGGAATAAGACAGTAGCAGTAGGCGTCGCCCTCAAACTTTTGCACCTCGAGGTGCACGGTCGGGTACGTTAGCTCGTAGCTGTCCGGCCCAGGAGGGCCTCTTAGCCCCCCAAAGCCTGGTCGCGCCGACAAGTGGGCCGCGCCCTGCGGGGCCATCAAGACGGAGGACCCGGTCGAACACGTAGCTTGAAGAACGGTCGACGAGGAGGGCAGCGGGGGGGGCGGCGGCGGGAGCGGCAGCAGAAACGGGGGCGAGAGCATCTGCGTGCCGCTGTTGGACGACGTGAAGGGCCCCCCGGCCATGCTTGGCGCTGGCGGGGCTGGCCCGTGGCTGCTGACGGTGGCGGCGTGCAGGGGCGTGCGCAAGGCATTCAAGAAATCGCTCGACTCGGCAAGAGCCTGGCGAATTTCGTCCTCAAAATCTGCGCTGCTGTCGACAAGCCCGTGTGGGACCAACCTGTTGAACGCCGAGTCGGGCAGGCCCTTGACATTGTCGACATGCTGCAAAAGGCAGCGCGAAACACCTGTTGCCTGGAAGGCAACCGGAGGAAAAGGAGGAGCAGCTTGGCCGACGAGAAGACCAGCTGGGTCAAAGGCTGGGTCAAAAGCGGCCTCGGCCGTCTTGGAAGAGGAAAGGGGGCCTTCTAGTTCCAAGCCCTTTGCTGCAAAGGACCCAGACAGACGGGTGAGCCGCGACAGGCAACGGTGGGCCAGCATATCGAGAGCGTACGGCGCTTGCAAGCAGGGCTCGGGTCACTTTCACCAAGAGTGGCTGGTTCGCCTTGTCGGAACAACTCATCGGGCGACGCAGGCACCACCGTTGGACCAGTGGGCGACGCCATGACCGAGCGAAAAACCTAAAGGGACGACTGTCGTTATGGCGAGGCTGTTGAGGCTGTTGACAACACGGGCCTGCGATATAACTAAAGATTGATTTGCCTTTAGCTCGTTTGGGGAAATCCAGTTGGCTGATAAGTCGGACCCATGACGTGTGCCAACTTGCTACGTGACGTGGCCAGAAACATGTTGCGCAAGCATGCCTGTCCAAACTTGGACTCGTCTTTAAATGACCTTCATTTTACCATGTCTCGCTCTCACCACAAGAAGACCGCGTCTGCCATCTCCGCACTGCCGCCAACGCCTTTGCTTACTCTGAGCAGGCCATGCTCATTGCTCAGGAAGAGTCGTGCAGCAACGACAGGAAAGTGAGCGTCATGGTCGTGTACGGGCCGTCTGGCATCGGCAAGACTCACAACGTCAAGGCCTCGCTGGACAACAACATGTACGAGCCGGTACGCTCGAAGCAAGGGTTGTACTTTGACGGCTACAACCAGCAATCCACCCTCGTGCTCGACAACTTTGACCGGTCCATCGACTTTGAGATGCTGATGCGGCTCACAGGCCACGGCAAGCTGCAAGTCGAAACCAAGCGGGGCACGGTCTACGCCTGCTGGGACCGGGTCATCATCATTGCCGAGAAGCATCCCGACACGTGATACCCAGCCAAGACGGCCATTCATCGACTCAAGCGCCGGTGCTACGAGTCGGCGGGAATCTGGCGCGTCAAGAAGTGCACCAACTGGCTGTCCTTTTTCGAAGAACTCAATGAAGATGGAACCGAGGAGAGCCGAGACCTGACCAGTTTTTTTTCGTCTCTGACTCACGAATGGACTGGCGAAACCATTGCCGGGATTTCTTTGTATTGGAAGGCAGCCGGCGACTGAGACGAGGCTTGTGGCTGTTGCTCGGTGAGGTGGGCGGTAGAAGGGTCGGTTGTGGCTGTTACCCTAACTTGGGTTGAGCGCTTGAGAGGGTAGCTTTGACCGAAATTAGACGAGTTATCCTTCAACGGCTTGCCAAAGTACGTCAGCACGTCATATCATGCCGCCATAGTAGGTTGCGTCACCAGTCATCCCCTAGCAAGCCGTCACCCACGTCATGAGCGCACGCAGCAGCGGGTCAAGTTGCGAAAGTACCACGGCCAGGGTTACTTTCAGAGCCGCGGCGACCGCCCGCATGCAGTCAATGGTGGTCATCGAAGCCGGCCGAGTGCGCGACGAGCTGGACAAGCCTTACTGGCCGACCCGAATATGCCGCAAAGCAGCGGCGCTGCTCCGTCGCCGCAGCCAGCACGTTCTGGCTGCCGCCGACAGCCTGCCGCTAAAGCTGCTGGAGGACCTGGAGGCCGCCGACGTCGGCCACTGGGACGCAGTGACCCGGTCCCGGGCCGTCGGCGCAGTCACGGCCACGGTGCGCTGCTGGCTCGCTGAAGCGCCTCGGTTCCTCGTAACACAAGCGGCCTCCGCCGACGGACCTGCACTGGACAGGCGCGGCGTCGCGCCCGAGTCGAAGGAAGCCTTGTCTTGGCCGCAAAGCATTGTTCACCCTGCCGAGCTCAACGCTCGTCCGTGGGCGCCCATGCCGATGCTCGCGCCCGACGTCGCAGCGTACCTCTGCCAGCTGGCTCGCCGCGCTGGGGCGGGCGACCTGACCCTGAGCTACTGCCCCGACGCAGCATTCCCGATCGAGATGCTTGTAGAGCGCAATCCTCAAACCGTGCAACACGCGCTGGACCAGGCGTCGCTCCCGCTTCGCCGGCCTGGCACACTCACCCTTCCTCCGGCCAACCTCATTTGCGTGCGGCAGGGAAAGGCTCTCAACCTGCGCGAGGAGGCGAGCCTGGTTCCTCATTCGCCCTCAAACGCATGATGGGATCACTCGTCGCTCTAGCATGAACGCAAGCAAGAATGGTATATAATCAGGCAGAGGAACAGCAAAGAGTCGTTTCCAAATCGAATTGAGACCCGACCCCGCGCAGACACACTCTCGCTCGGGCAGGGGCCTAGCTAGCTTGACCTTTGTTTGCTGACATGCCCGCGAGCCCAGCGAGTCCACTTTATAAGGTCCAAGCAACCGAACGACGACCAGCAGTCGGTTTCCGACGCTCGACCCGCCAGCGAAGCAAAATAGGCAGCCCGCACGCGGGGCACGCTGACGTGGCACAGCTGCAGGACGCGGTCCGCCGGGGGTCGTCCTCGAATCACGCCCAAAGCCTTGAGCCGCGCGCATAGCCGATGCTTTAGCCGCTGCTCCTCCGCGTCGCCCCCGGCAGTAGTAGCCGAGCCTTGGTTGGTGAGCGCCAAGACGCCTCTGCCCGGGCACGTTCGAGTCGGCGCGGCAACCAGCCACAGGTGCTGCCCCGTCAGCCTGTGGCGCTGCAGGTAGCGCATCAGCGACGGCGGGCAGCTAAGCAAGTATTCGCAGAGAGCCCCCGAGAGCGGGGCGGTGGTGACAAGGAGGTGAGAGTCTTTGGTCGGGCAGGGAGCGGGAGTCGCGTGCAACCGCTTGACATGCGCTTCAAGCTCTGCTTGAGCACAGGCGTCGTGGTGACGCGCGTGCGCGTCGAATCCAGAGTCCATGGTCGCGCTCGAGGCAGCGCAATTGAGCGGCAGATGACGAGCGCGGCCGGCCCCGTCCACCCCAGCAGCGTGACGTCACCTGCAGAGCGCGTCGTCCGCGCGAGGAGTGGCGCTTGCAACGGGCGGCCCTTGGGCAAAGGGCCGCGCTGCAAAGCGGTCGCGTCCGCGACAGACTCAAGCTCGCTCGGCGCACTGCCATGCCGCTGAACGTTCGCCTGCTGTTTGTCACCTACGTGCCTCGAGGGTATGGAGAACAAGCACAAACCCGCGTTGTGATGCTGCCAAAGGACGAAAACGTGGAGCCAAACGCATTGCCGTCCACAGCCGTCTCGCTCGAAACGGGCCTCCACGACGACCAGCTCGACGCGCTGCAGCGGTGCCTGACCAACATCGGGCCCCACACGGTGCAGGAGCGGCTGCACACTCGCCGCAACGCGCACGCCATCGCGGTGGGTCACCGCTGGAGCCGCAAGGCCTTTGCAGACTTGAACGCGGTGGAGCGGTGGGCTGAGAACATGTTGGCCATTGGGTTTGGAGTGGTCCAGGCGGTCACGGCGGCACAGTTTTACGAGGCGCACTGGGACGAGGTAGACGCTCCGGCGACGCTGGACCGGCCGGACGCCGGGCTCGTTCGCGACGTCTTCATACCCGAGCCGTGCCAAGCTCACGGCACCGACGGCGAGCATGTGGGCCAGTGCCTCTTGGGCGAGTGCAGCTGCGACCGAGGGGGCCCTACCGACCAGGCCTGGCAAACTGGCTAGCCGGGATGGCCTTGGGTGTGAGGCTCGATGTTCGGACCCAGAAGGGCGAGAACGAGACGGATGGCGGGGCTGACAGCTCTGAAGCGTGAATTAAGTAACGTCAAAGATGGCTCGCCCACCGAGAAAGCCAGACGTAAACGCACTCAGGGGGTTTCGTGCGCTGGATGACCTCGAGGGCCGGACGGACCCGACCGGGGTCTGAAACGGCGTGCTGTCGTAGGTCCCTGTAGGGCTTGCCATTCTCGAGGGCCGGAGGGATCCGACGGGGGTAGAGTAGGGGGTCGAGAAGGAACCATCGACGTGAGGACCCGCGACGCTCATGGACCTCGTCAGCGAGCTGGACGCGAGCCCAGGCTGCAACCTCAGCAGCCCTGGGGAGCGAAACGGCGACCCGACGCTCCCGGTTCGAGACGGGTTGACTTCGTTGAGAGGAAGGGTGGAGGGGGTCCAAGAGCCGGACGTGTAATCCCAGTCCCAGTCGTCCGAGGCGTACGCCGCGTCGGCGTACACGTCCATTGGTGAGCTCGGGGACTGAGGGCGAGTCCACGAGGTACTGGGTTGCCGAGCGAACTCGTCGTCCGAATACCGATCCAAGGTCGCTTCGTACAGCTTCGCTTGCTGTTCTTCCCACAACCGTTCCATTTGGTCCTGATGCCGCAACCGCTCTTCGATCTCCTGGACGTCGCGTGACTCCATGTCACGACCGAATTGCTGGCGCAGCGACTTCAGTTGGTCTTGCAACTTCATAAGTTCGTCATTGGCCTTCATCTCGTTGAAGCTAGCAGTATCAGACGATTGCCGCTGCCGCTCGAGTTCATAAAACAGGCCGGTTTGCTGAGCGACCAGGGTCTGGAGTTGTTCGCTGCACTGACGTTGTTGCGCCCGTGTCCTATCCAAACGGATGGTGCATTCCCGGCTTTTACGGGAGGCACTCTCGAGGCTTTGACGAAGTTCCGCGCACGAAGCCAGTTGTTGCTGGAGCGTGGCCGTCTTTCGGTATTCCCCTTCCAGTTCTATCTTTAGGGTTTGAAGATTCGCTTCGGCTTCTGGATCCACGGCAACGATCCGAGTCTGAATGCCACTCAGGTTGGTCTGGTCAACGTCAGCTTTCGCGTTTTGAACCCGCTCGTTGGCCAATTTGAGCTGGGATATGCTTTCCTCCTCGACTTGATCGAGTTGAGCCTTCAGCCTGTCCGTCTCGGCTCGCAGCTGTTGAATCGTGTGTTCTGCCTTCTTCGCCGTCCCATCCAGAAAGTCAAGCGCCTGCATGGCACCCTCGCCTTCGAACTCGTGGGCTTTCGCGGTAAGAATCAGCTGGTTGGCGATCTCTTCTTGCGAGTCGGCCGCCGGCTCGGCCGGCCTTCCTCGGGCACTGGACGGACGTCGCGACGTCATGGCTTTGCAGGTGGGTTGTTGAGAAGTGAATTTTACCGAGTGCGCTTTGCCGGGGTGGACAAGGCCGCGGGCCGCCCGGCGGTTGACACCCCATTTACACCACCGTGCACACCAGGACTCCAGCCGGTTCGCCGCCAGGAGGCATCCCAGCAGCCTTCAAGGCGTCTTGGCACTGCGTGGCCACGGCTTCGGGTCGCTGGCGGGTCGTGTCGATGCGAACGACGTGCAGATGGTTGACGGCAAACACGCGCTCGTACGCCGCCAACAGCCGATCCCGCAGCGCCGCCTTGGCTTGCAGCGCGTGCTCCTCAGCAGTCATGATGTCGGGGCGCGCGGTGACGCGCGCGCCCCGCGCACCTTCGTCGCAAACAAGGTACAGCGTGACGGTGGGCTTGGCCAGGTCCACTGGCCACTCGAATTCCCAGTCCGGCAGCGCGTCCAAGCACGGAATGGTGGGGTCCATGGCGATGGCGTAAGCAATGCTCGAGGCTGCAAAGCGGTCGCAGACGGTAAACGGCGCGCCATCGCTCTCCCCCTCGCCGCCCTCCAGGGCCCAGTAGTTGCCTGCGGCGTACATGGCGCGCCGCGTGCGTTCAGGCGCAGCGTCGTACTCGGGGCGCAATGTGCGAAAGCGGGCGTCGCGCACGTCGATCGGGGCCGAGACGGCGCGGTACCCGCAAGCGCCCAGCCTGCGCCGCATCGTGGTCTTGCCGACCCCGTCAATGCCTTCTAGCGCTGCAAACATCGTCTTGCCAGGCGCGCTGCTCGGCGGGCACGCGGGGGGAACGGCCTTTGCGAACCGCGTCCCCTTGAGCGCCGCCCGAACGTCCTTCATCGAGTGAAACACGTTCATGATCGCACGGCGGTTGTAAAACACCTCGTCGTCCGAGCTAGAGGTCGAGGAGCTGGACGTGCAAGAATACTGAGGCACCACTGACATGGCAGGCCGCCTGAAAATGGGGGTGCTCCCGCCCCGAGCGCCAGAGTCTGGCGCTCGGACCACGCCTCGATCGCTCCTCGAAGGGCCGCCGCGCAACCTAGCTCCTGCGAGTCGACAGGCCTCGCGGCCGGAACTCCTGGTGCCGCCCTGCGGGCGAGCTGGGGCGGCTGACGTCCCGGCTTGAGCCCGCGTCACTCCTTGGCTCGCGCGCGGCGCGCTCGCCGTCACTTTCGAGGCCTTACCGTGGGGGGGCCCCCCCCCCCCCCCCCCCCCCCCCCCCCCCGCGCGCGCCCCCCCGGGGGCCCCCCCCCCCCGG
>Ga0307982_1000194_pt1 | contig 47417 bp, 25 predicted proteins | sample OrgLakmetagen989_FD_201847 | JGI IMG/M metagenome (GOLD analysis project Ga0307982, IMG submission 201847) | Saline water microbial communities from Organic Lake, Antarctica - #989 | ecosystem: Environmental > Aquatic > Non-marine Saline and Alkaline > Saline | place: Antarctica: Organic Lake... | reverse complement strand
CAAAGTACTTCATAAGGTGGTCTGCCAAATCACGTGATTTGGGGGGTGGCTACCCCCCAACAAAATCCTGTGCTCAGTCACAGCATTATGCACATGACGGTAGGGTAGCATGGAGCCAGGTGAGCATCGCGCAGCCATCGTGCCACTGCTCTGCTGCGTGTATCGTTGCGCTGTGACACAACTCTACCATCAACGCAGGCAACGCAGCAGTTCAGGTCTCCCAGGATAATTTGTTTTCCTGGGCCCGAGCTTGCTAGCTCGAGGGCAGCAGTAGAGACTTCCGCCGAGCTTGCACTGCTGGATGGGCGCGAGTAAGTCGTTGTGATCTGTGTGTGTTGTCCTGCGATCTCTAACTGTAATGAGGCAATATGAGTGTTATCGCAGGGTTTTTCGTAAATATTTTGCAGGCTAGTGCTGTACAGCAGTGCCACGTTGTTATCTGTGCACTGGTTATGCCAGGCAGCAACACCTGCTGCTGCAAGTAAGTCTGTGTCTGCGGCAAGCCGTGCAGCCGAGGGCCCATTGTGGTTTCCGCCAAGGTCTTGGAGAGCCAGAATTGTAGGTTTTCCTGCACTAAACAACTCTAACACCAGTGCTAGGGTCGCGTCACTGTACCCTCGGCAATTGAATGAGCCCAACTGGAGCTCCCGCGCGCTCTCTGCGGCAACTGCGGCTGGGGCTTGTCCCCCTGCAGATTCTACAGCTTGCCCATGGCCTATTTGGTTTTGTTCGTAGTCGATGTCGCTACCTGTGAGTGACGAAGCTGCCGCTCCGGCATGGATATCAACAGGTTGCTGCATGGCGAAAAAGAATTTTCTTTGCACCCTTTGAATGGACCGCTGGCGGCACAAGAGACACCGTTGGGATTGCAAGGAGTTGCTTAAAAATTAAATGATAAAATATAGAAAGCGCATATTACATTAATTTTTTTTCTCTCACCAGCACATGCACAGTGCAGGACAGCCCACCGCATTGCCAGGCCCAGTGGCAGGCCTGGTGGGGAAGTTGCCCCCCTATGGCGACGCAGTGTGGCACTGGGGGCATCGAATGTACTTCTGTACTTCTGTACTTCTGGTACGGAGAGAGCCTTGCGACCAAGGCCAAGCAGCTCCTCCAAGAGCTCCCGCACCACCGTTGCCGCACGCTGTCTCGAATGCTCAGAGCACCACAGAGTGACCTGACGCACCTGACGCTGCAAAACGACATGATTCTGAAGAGGGAGCTCGAGTATCCGAAGCAGTCGTGGCTAGATGGTACAGTTGCTATTCTGAGGGAGAGTACCATTGGTGGTGGGGACTTGAAACGGCTGATTCTGTTTCTGTCCAATCGCCTGCAATATGTGGACTTCAGCGACAGGCAAGCTGTGGGTGCTGAGCTGGACCGGCTGATGCATGAGAAAACGTGGTGCAACAGCGTTTTGCACGACGAGTTTGATGCATGGAGCACCGAAGTGCACCAAGGGGCAACCAGAAGCTTGTATGTCACGTTTGTTTCTGAGCGGCGTGATCGTGGCCACTCACTGGAGCCAAAGCCCCGATGGGCAACAATGACACGCCCAGAATCTCGCACTCACGCTGCAGCCTCTGAGCGTCATCGGTGGCCTGTCCGCTGCCATCACTGCACAGTGCAGGACAGCCCACCGCCTCAGCGCAGGAGTGCACTAAGGACCATTGTCATCATTGTCATCATCTTGTATACTCATGCTCAGCAGGCAGGTGGCCACGCAGTCAGCTAGCGGGCCAGATCGCATTGTGGCGGAGATGCTCCGTTGGGTCGACAGTCACAGAGTGCTCTGCTCCCTTCAGGGAGCGGTGTACTCGTAGGGGTCGGAGGGGGGGGCGGCAAGTCCTGGGACGGTGTGGGGTACGAGATCACCGTCCCAGGCACGAAAACTATGGTTTTCTTTTCTTTTTTCTTTTTCCGCAAGGCGGTTTTGTTTGAGTTTTTCTTTTGTGATGGGGGAACACAACGTTGGCCGTGAGGGTGGGCACGAGTCGCTGGGGGTAACCCCAGCCGGCCCAAGCCACCACCGGTTTCGGATGTGTAGGCCAAATTCACGGCACTTACCACGCCTCACCCATAGAACCCGTAGAGTATGGCAATCCGCCGTGGCGAAGTCCCCCAAGACGCAGCCCAAACAAATGCTGCAATTGTGGGCGAGCCACACTGGAGGGGAATCTGCAATCTGCTGGCACATGAAATACAGAAATACATTTGCTCCTCCTCCTTCATCTCGCCTGCGCCATCTGGTGCAGCTGCAGCCAGCACATCCATCAGGGAGCGGGCGCCCAGCACGGCGACACCAGGGGGCACCACAGCAGGAGCAGGGGGGGTGCCTGACACCAGCAAGCTTGCCAGGCCCAGTGACAGGCCTGGTGGTGCATCATGGGGCAGAGGTGGTGATCTCACCAGATCCCCCAGACCTCGCAGTGGGGGCACATCATCGCCATCATGTGGCACTTGTGCTCTGCCAGTGGGCCATCGTCCCCCCCCTCCTTCATCTCGCCTGCGCCATCTGGTGCAGCTGGCTGAGCCTCCATGGGGGCACCATACCCTGCCACCATCCCGGCTGCGTCGCCATTTCCGATGGGATTGGGCTCGCCTGGCAGACCCAGCTGCTGCCACGCCCTGAGACGATCTTGCCTAGAGGGACTGGGGGGTGGAGGGGGGGGGACTTGACCAGCCTCAGCAGCAGACAGTGCATCGTCCACTGCTGCATCGTGCACGGCCCAGCAGGCTCGCAGGATGGCTACGGTGCCTTTCAGCTTCTCACATCAGAGGTGGGCTCACCTGCGGCGTTGAGCACTTCCACCTGCTGCCTAAGCGTTGTGCCTGTCTTGCCTCGGTCAAGAGCCTTCGGCTGCGCCCGAAGGGCTCAACAATCTGACACGATGGCCCACTGGCAGAGCACAAGCTGCCACATGATGGCGATGATGTGCCCCCACTGCGAGGTCTGGGGGATCTGGTGAGATCACCACCTCTGCCCCATGATGCACCACCAGGCCTGCCACTGGGCCTGGCAAGCCTGCTGGTGTCAGGCGCCCCCCCTGCTCCTGCTGTGGTGCCCCCTGGTGGCGCCGTGCTGGGCGCCCGCTCCCTGATGGGTGTGCTGGCTGCAGCTCCCTGAGGTCTGATGTCCCTGCTGAGCATGAGTACACAAGATGATCACAATTATATGCTTTGTGTAAAAGCTTGATGTGTCAATTTCACACTTCATTCTTGATTCAAACCCCGAGGAGCTGCAACAGAGGGATCATGCCGTGAGATGCTGCCCTCCACCCTGAGACACCCACACATGTCTTGCCCTGAGTTCATGGCTGCAAAAATCCACAAGCAGGATCCAGTTCACGAACAAGCATCGTCGTTTTCCACGGCTTGCGTTGTTTGAGATGCGATATTGTGTTGGATGGCCAAATGCAAACGCTCCTGAACCTGGCGTAGCCCCAAGCCAAAACTAGATGTGGACGATATAGTGGAGTCCACCATGCTGAACTGGTGCTTTGAGCGGGGCTCTCGAAGGGCTGCAACGGCACCAGGCTGAGGTGCTGCAGTGCTTGGGTGAAGCACAGCTGAAGTAGAATTTGCCGGCACGCAGTGAGAAGTTCCACGAATGCGGGGCACCTGAACACTCGCAATTTGCAAAGTATGGGCAGTTGTTGAAGTGCTCATTGGGTATTCCCAGAAGCGCAGCATTTTGTCAATGTGCTGTTGCCGAGGTAGAGGCCGCAATTGTGACACGGGTTCAACCACACTGCCAAACGAGGCCGATCGAGCTGCCCCAAGTCTCCGAGCTGGCGCATTTTGTTGGTTTGCTGGCAGCAATTCTTGAGCTTGAATCGTCCTTTCAACAAGCCCCAGTGCATTGCGCCAAGTGAACAGTTCAATGCTGTCAATCATGCTCGTTCCGAGCTGGTTGAAATTGATTTTCAGTTGCACCAAGGATGTGTTTTGAAAGAGCATGCGAAGTAGCGACATTCCACCAGAGTGTCCAATTCTACAGCTGCGTAGGTTCAGGGTTTTTAAAGCAGCATTCTGCAGAAGTCCAGTTGCGAGCGCCGAGGCGCCCTCGCTGCCAATGTTCACATTCCCATCAAGGCTCAGCCGGCACAGCGAACAAGGCCACTCAAGATCACCTACTAGCCACTGTCCTATTGTAAGGCAGTGCTGGCTTGTCACACAACTGTTACTGAGGTCCAGCGTCTCCAATCGGTGCGGGGCTGTGCTCAGAGTCCGCAGCAGCCCGGCAAGAGACTTTGAGGGAATGTCGCAGCCGTGCAAAATAAAATGCCGCAAGTTGTCCAATTTCGGAATAGCATGCACCAGGGCCTGCGTACACTCTTCCCCCAGGGAGATGCGCGAAAGGTCCAAGTATACGATCTCCCCAACATCTTCGCACACTTCACCTGAAGGAAGCCCGTCACTCAAAGCCCGAAGAAGTGCCAAACAATGTTCAGCAGTGACGTTCGACCCACCAAGAGCAAGTATTCCACACAGGTCGCCCTTTCCGAGCGAAGCCAAGCATGAGACAATCTGCACGAGAAGTGTAGCCTTGCGTCCTAGGAGAATTGTTTTGGGTGCAATCATGGCCCACCCACAGTATCATCCGTGTCGCAAACCAATTGCTCAGACTGAGCAAGATATGCTGCAAGAAGATCAGGGCTTTGCGTCTCAACTAGTGATGTCGCCGCCATGGCTGGTGATCAAACTCGGCAACGAGGCGTCGCATGCGATGATAACGGAGCGCGAACTACTCAGCCTCCTCAGGCATGTACGAACAAGTAGCTCCAGTTCTATTTGTGCAAAAAATATAGTGTGCGATGCTGTGTATGTCATGTGTTTTCTAGCGACATCAACTCAACCGAGCTCGAGGCACGCAATCCCTTGACTTGACCCCCCTCAGATACAGAGGGGGGTATGAAGGTTATCAAAACTTGTGAGAGGTTTACCGCAGCACCAATCACGAAATATTTGCAAAAGTAAATCAATGTGTGTGTATTACCATGCTCAGCGAATGCAGAAAACACCTGGGGCACGTGACTCCCCTGCGTGAAGCCGCAGGGGGGCCACGTGCCTCACGACCCAAGTGTTCCTCTCAGCTAACCTGCTTAACCTCTTAAGCCAGCTATGTATCAAAGCACCTGTGAAGTTGGATGAGCACAAAGATGTCACCCAAGGGCAGTGCAAGCCACATGGCGGACTGCGGAAGGCTTGGGCAGCTGCAGATTCGTTGCATCTACTGACAGTATAGCCACCACGATTTCGTACTGCACCGAATTTGGTGTGTCCTAAAGGACGGCATGGTTACATTGCAGATAATCCAGGTAGCTGCAGCATACACCCGAACCATTCTGCAAAACACCACGGGCGTGGGGCAGGGCCCCATGTGAGTCTGGCTGGAGGCTGTTGAAGGACGGTACTGTTGACGGCGCTCACGGCCTAAGTTTCCTGCAAGGCTTTGACAGCTGCATGAACCCTTTCAACGTATGCCTCTACGTTGAACTTGCGGCGGCACCCGGCCAAATTCATGTAGCGCACCTTGCCGAACACAGGGCGTTCTTTCCACCCCTGGTCATGCACTCCAGCGATGCACCAAGCAATGCCGACGTAACCATTGGGGTCGCGCCCATCGATGGAGTATCTATCGTTGAGATAAATAGCTGCATCCAGTGCAGCTTGTGGCTCCGCAGTCCACTCCAGGATCTTCTTTGCCCAATACATGCGCATGAAGCCATGCATCTTGCCCAAGTATTTCATTTCCAGCTGAGCAGCATTCCAGAGATCATCATGAGTCAAACCATTGTCCAGCACATCCAAGGAGTAGGCAAAATCACGCTCATCGTCAGCATGCGCTTGCAACGACTTCTGTGCCCAGCTGTCATTGCCATACTGTGGATACAAACCATCAATTCGGTCATATCCATTCGTGTTGTACAGGCAGTAGTTCTCTGCCAGTTCCCGCCGGACAAATGCCTCTTCCACAAATGCATCAACATCAGCCGCTGTGGCTGTTGATCGCTTTGCTTTGGCCTCCAGGATGGCGCGTTGTGCAGACAGCTGCCCGAAGTGAAGGTATGGGGACAGACCACTGCATGCATCCAAAGTGGGGTCATTCCTTTTTGAAGCATACCCTTTGATCGTTGTCAAGAACAGCTCAAGCTGGCCCTGGGCAGCCCTCGACCCGGGCTGCATGCCACATACTGGCAGGACAGACTGGTCGGCTTCAACCAAACTGCGCACTTCGTCCCATGCAATGGCAGCAACGGGACCCTTCGGGCCATACCATCGATCCAAGCGCGCAATACAAGTGGGCTGCTCTTTCAGAGGTGGGAATTCAACCAAGTACTGGGGGAGCTTCTCGTGCAGCTTTTTGCGGATGGTGCGAGCCGCATACTCAATCTTGTCAGAGGCCAGCCAGGCTGGAACGATGTTGTGGGCATCAACCTCATGCAGAGGAATATTTGAGGCACTAAGGCTTTGCCCGACCTTGCGGCGCCAGCGCTCTCCAATGCGCAGGGGTGAAAAGTCGCACACAACAAGCTGTGCCTGCAGTTTCTGTGCAACACGAGGGATGTTCTCCTCGGCGTTGCCGTGCACAAACAAGAAAGGAATACCCAATTGCTCCAAATGTGCATGAACTGGGAATGGTTGGCGTGGTTTGCAGAGTCACAAGTTTCCTCGAATCAGAATCACGTACTCTCTTCCAGTCCGTCAAGCATCCAGGAGTATTGGCGCCAGGTTGCACCCAGGAAAGTTGGCACAAAATTAAAAATTACCACTGCAAGAAGACTGGCTGCATTACGGTTCTGAATGCACGCACTGAGAGGTACGGACCTAAGGCTGCTCCGGAGTCCAGCGCTCGAGCCTGGGCGTACAGCAAAGCCCAGTTGTCTGCATAACGCTGCTCACGAGACATCCCTGCAGCACAGAGTCACATGAAACACAGCAAGCAAATGCCAAGAAAGAGAAACTCACAGTAGACGACAGGGGCAGCAGTGTTGACATACTCAGCACTGTTAGCTGCTCTCACTCGGGACAAATCGAAATGTTGAGCCGACTGAAGAGGACGTATCGACGTTGTCAGGGGTGCTGGAACTTTACTGGCAGCGTCAAGTGCACTTCCTAAACTACGGCCACGCTTTTGGGCCGCCATACTTTCGGAAAGATGCTTTGTAGGTGCAGTCACATGCGCAAGTCAAGAAGAAACTTCGTGCCACCAGCAAGCAACGAAGCAGCTGAATGTGTGGCCAAAACAATCAAAACATACGCCTACACACATACGCACAGCAGTGAGTCGTTTCTGCTAATTCGTTTTCGCACCGATGGATTGGCGCCGATGTGCTGAACTCCACTGGGCCTGGCGTTGGCATCATGCGGGGGGGGGGTTCCAGCTTTCTTCCCTTTCACCTTAGCCCAAACAAGCGATCCACACAAAAATACAAAACTGGGAGCTAGTGCAAGTGTGGAGCCATTCTTTGCTCCAAGACTTGCACCGCGTGCACACAGTCTGCTGCTTCATTGTGCCGCTCCCATCTGCTCGTTTGCTGGGTGTCTCTGTCTAATTAGGAGTAAATCATCCACAGCCAGCTGGCAAGTAAAGCTTACGTGCACAGCAAACACTGCGGATTGCCCTTCAGCGCCCTGATGCTCAAGCTTCTTCGACCTTGCCTGCGGGCAAGTATTTCTGCTCGTGTTTGCGCATCGCACACAGGCAAGCCATTCAGTTCAGCATCAGAGGCAATTAGCAAAATTGCGAAAGCCACAAAAACATGGCAGTCCGTATTGGATCTATTCGAGATGCAGCCGGGCAGCTTTGATGCGGTGGCCTTTTCGAACTGCCTGCATCAAATTCCGCTCAAAGCCGGGGGCTACGCAGCTGCTGAACACCCAGCGCTTGACAAGCTCTGCACTGCAGCAAGCCTCAGTATCCGGTCATCTCCAGAATCTTGGTCATTTACATTACTGACACGTTGCGCTCACGGGCTGGCTGTGACGTACAACCCAGGGGTTCACATTCACATGTCTCCCGACAGTCAGCCGCCTTCAGCTTGGAGGGAGCCAAGTGAGGCTGCTGCTGAGCTGCTGGAATTGCTATGGATGCACATTGCACAGTCGCCGCAGTTCGATACGATTTGGTCTGGCTCTGCAACCCACATGAATGCGTATGGCATGGCGTCTGTGGCGCACATGGGCGCTGCAGGGTCCACGGAGCATGGGCAGCAGGCTTGGGAGCAAACACAGAAAGCATGGGTGAGTAGCGCCCATGCAAGCTACAGGCATGCTCGTGGTGATGATGTTGCACGGCAGGTGTGCTCCAGCGCCCTGGTGCACTGCACCGGTGCCTTGCCTCACAGCGAGGAGGCCCTGCGCATGTCCATGCAGGCTGTTGCAGGCGGCAAGCTGCAACTCAGCAGCTCTGCATGTGCCAGCCTTCTTTGGGGTGCTGCATCTCTTCACAAAGCTGGCGCTTTGCCTGTTTCCTCGCCGGGCAGCATGGATGGGTTTGTGTCCGCCATGGCTGCAAATGTGAAGGGCATCCGGCACACCATTCGCCCATTGGACTTTGGGCTGATTGCATGGGGGCTCCAGCAGCTAAATGCTGACAGTGTGGACCCCCTGGTGTTCCCCTTGCTCCGTGAGCAAGCTGATAGCGACAGGATCGGTGCCCGCCTCGGTGGAAAGAATGCTGTGCTTGCCGAGCAGGCCTTGAGCGCACCCGTGCACTGCGCGCCACTGGGCGACCAATTGGCTGTGCGCACTGTATCAGAGGTAAATTCGCAGCCCTTTTCAGTGCAGCAGGTGTCCGCCCCCTGGCCGTACGCGGAGCAGCATGTGGGCGCACTGGGCGTGGTGGGTGTGTGATTTGCCCAGGCGCAAATGCCCCACCTTGTTGGTGCTCCTGAATGAACCACACCGTTATATCATCGCCGTCAAGCACCTCATGAGTTTTCATACGGGCTTGGCCTTTGCACGAATGTGGGGCGCGCCTGCAGTTGAGGCCCCTGGCTCGGAGAACGAGGGATACAAGGAGCAGGGGGGGTCAGCAGGGGGCCAAGCTGGCTAGAGGAGGGCTCGATCAATTGGCCACCTCCTTCAATTTATGCCACTTCTACTGTGTTGTACGAAACCCAAGGCTGTTCATATGTGTGATGGTCAGTACCCCAGTAGACCCCCCACGACTATGCTAAGCTCAGCTGGCTACGCTGTGTGGACAAGACAACAAGCCATGCCCATTTCACCATTCAGTTTTATGAAATCTCACACAAGCGAAAAAGAACAGCAGAACCGAGGATTCCCGCGTAGTACCCCACCGCAGTACTAACTCGGCCCGACCCAGCTCAGCGTCAGAGTGCTGAAGAGATCTGGCGTGGCCTGAGTGATATGACCGCTGGTGTCCACGACGCATGCAGAACACCTTTATATTCCCCCAAATGGTGTTCAGATGAGCAACACACGGGAGTGGGAGGTAGCAGGGCTACATAATGAACCCCAAGCATCGACTGGTGGTGCTGGATCGAATCCAGATCTTCAACGCATTTGTGCATGTGAGATGCCACGAACAAGTTCGTTGCGTTGCTCGTGCGGAACGATGTGGCGCCCCGTTTGTGAAGCCCCCCCCCCAACCCCCACACTGCTTCAGCATGGAGCAGGTGCTCGGCAACACAACACAAGTAGACCCAAGCAAAGAATTTCAGTTGTCGTCAAAACATGTCATTCTGGACGCTCAAGCGTCCAAGTGTTAGCTTGCATTTCCTCAAAGGGGCCAGATCAAGGCTGACAGCAGCTTGGCCCAGTCATGCAGCAGGCACGCCTAAAGAGCGCTGTCAAGACCATTCTGGACGAAAGTGATGCAATATCGACCGCAAAGGCTTCCTTGAGGGCGACGATTGCATCCCGGCTATTGCAAAGGTCGGCAGCTGCTGGTGCTGATGGGATTTCACGCAACGAGACGAAACCGAAGCATGACGAAGCACTTGGCATTGCAGCTGATCTTCTGAAGTATTTGGGAATGGCCAAGACTCTGTCCGTACTGGACGCAGAATATGGTACAGCTTTTCCAGTTGCGAGGACGACATTGTGTCAGGTTCGTCTCAAGCCAGTCGCTCGAAGTGCTTGAAATCGACGCACGCTGCGCAGATCCATGGAGTTGATCCAGGGGCTGAGCCCATCTTGATACAACTTCTCAACAAGGCCCAAACATTACAAAATGATAAGGACTTGTTGACAGAGGAGCTTTCCCATTCGAAAAAAGGCTTGCGCCACGGATATTTCACTGGCAGTAAGTAGGTGGCGTTAAAGAACTCTCGCGCTCAACGGACGTGTATGCTGGGCACTTTCATCGTAAGTCTGGATTGTTTTGCAGATCACAGCGAGCACAGTGAAATCATGGAATCAAAGAAGGCCTTGTCGAGTGTCCAGCTTCTCGAATCATTTCGCAGTGCGCTCGAGGTCCAATCACGCGAAGAAATTGCTTCAGAGACTGCCCGCATCCGAAATACTGAAGTTCGCCTTGCCGTCGCTGCCGAAAGAAGGGCCTGGGAAAATAGCATGCAAAAGCAGCGCAGCGATCTTGAGGCAACTTACCTCCAGCAGTTTCAAGCTCTGGAGGCCAGGCTAGATTCAGAGCGCGCCGCGTTGCAACGTGAGAGACAGAGGTTTGAGCGAGAGGCTTACGAGTCCCGGCAGGCTGCCCTGACACAACTTCAAGCGCTAAGCTCCCGTGAACATGATTTACGAAAAGCAAGTGAACTTGATATGAAGGCCATCTCCTTGGAGCAATCACGTGTGCGGGAGGTTGAGACTTCCTGCGTGCAGCGTGTCGCAGCCGCCGAAGCAGCGGCCTCATCAGCGCTCTCAGCAGCCCAGGAGGAGTTCCGGAGGTGGCAAGACGAGTACCGATGTAGCATGAGCGAACGGGAGGCCAAGCTGGTGGCCGGCGAGGCGTTGCTGGCCAGCCGGCAGGCCGAGTACGATGCCGCCCTGGCTTCTGCCCGAGACAGCACGGGGCAACTGCAGGCAAGCAGAGAGGAGAACACACAATTAAAGGAACGGAACAGCAGTTTACAAGCGGATCTAGCAGCTGCTCATGCACACCTGCAGCAGGGGGGCGCACGCCTGGATGAGTTGCGGGAGGAGGGCTCTGCGGCCTCGCAGCAGCTTGCCACCACTGCATCCAGGGCACAGGATGCTGAGCGCCAGCTAAAACACACACAAGCCCAGTTGAGCAAGTATACCAAAGAAACTGCAGCGCTGAAGGCCACTGTACGCCAGCTGCGGGAGCAGCTGACAGCTGCCAAAGCTGACACGGAGCAGTCCAAGCACAAGCTGGCACAGGCACACAATGCAGCTTTGAAGGCAGTGGCCGATAAAGCAGCCCAGGCGCGATCAAGGGATTCGGCAGCTTGGATGATGCGTGCCAGCGAGTGGATGCGGGAGCGGCGTGCCCTGAACCACCGCGTGAAGGTGCTCTCGGAGACTGGGGGGGGGGCAGCGCCCCCCCTCCCTGCACCGACAGATGAATCTGAGGTGACACAGCTCAGGAGGCTTATTCAAGTCATGAACAGACCATCCAATGGATATGCAGTGCAGCACACTGCACTGCAGCTTCCCTTCGGCTCCGCTGAGCACCGGCATGGGCCCACCGGGCTTCACATGCTGCCCCTGAGTGACTTCACCGGACACCGATACCAGCAACCCAGCCACACAATGGGAGGCAGCAGTCACAACAGGATGGATCACTTGGGTCAGGGTGTCTCCTGGGACCTGTCCCAACCAAGGCTGCACGCGGCCACTGCCCCCCTGCTCCCCCAGCCCCAGCCGCAGCCGCAGCCCGCCCAGTCCCATGCACAGCCGACAAAAGACCAACATGAAGCTCATTACGCTACTATTGAGGCAGTTGATAACTTTTATGGACTGCACACTCGCGTGACCCCTGCACCAGTCGCTGCGCCGGCCCCTGCACCAGTCGCTGCGCCAGTCGCTGCACCAGTCGCTGCACCGGCCCCTGCACCAGTCGCTGCACCAGTCGCTGCACCAGTCGCTGTACCGGCCCCTGCACCGGCCTCTGCACCAGTCGCTGCACCAGTCGCTGCACCAGTCGCTGCACCAGTCGCTGCACCAGTCGCTGCACCAGTCGCTGCACCAGTCGCTGCACCAGTCGCTGTACCGGCCCCTGCACCAGTCGCTGCACCAGTCGCTGCACCAGTCGCTGCACCAGTCGCTGTACCGGCCCCTGCACCAGTCGCTGCACCAGTCGCTGTACCGGCCCCTGCACCAGTCGCTGCACCAGTCGCTGCACCAGTCGCTGCACCAGCTGCAGTGGTGTTAACACATGCCACAGACTCAACACTACATGCAGAACAGCAAGAAAGCGAAGGATCGGCACTTTCTGCAAGATTGTCTGAAGAAAGTGAGTCGTTACACCCAGGAACAGCCACTGCGCTCAACAGCCCCGCGTCACAACCCCAACGCGATGAGGACAAGTACACCAAGCTTGTGAAGGAAAGAGCCCTGCAAAGCGAGCTGGGCATGGAGGCCTTTGTTCCTGACTGGGCACGGCAGTCGTCATCTGCACCTGCTGCAGCTGCAGCTGCCACAAGTGTGGACTTGGACAGCTCCAGCGCATTGGGGGAGTCAGGCAATATGAGCGCATCCGGGGCCGGAACGCAAAGCTCAGGTTCAGACCTGGATGACCCAGACTGGTTTTGAGTGCTGTGTTAAGAAAGCGCGTGAATCAATTGTTCTTCAGGACACTGCGGAGGGCGTGGATGCGCGTCTGCTGTCTGAGTTCCCGCTGCTGCCGCACCAGTCCCCGAGCTGACATGTACTGGCTAACATGCGCACGCGCAGATGTATCATGCTGCGTGCCCGAAGGAGCAGCCAAGAGGCCACCAGCAGTATTTGCAGTGGCACTGGCCCCAGGCAAGGTGGCTTCAAAGCTGTCAGCTGACTCCACTGCTGCATGCACTCGACGGGTTGGCTTTCGGGACGCACTGCGCGAGAGAAGCCGACCAGCACTTGGCCGTTGCATGAGCACATTGTGCACAACTGCATCTGCACCTGCATGCACACTGGCTGCACCGGCGCGCTGTGCAGGCGTCAAGGAGCAAAAGCGACGCAGGATGGACGACTGCTCATCGCCCGGCATGGAGAAGTGGGCAGCTTCAGGCACGGCAGCCGGAACGTGGGCTGTAATGAGCTGCTCAAGTGAAGTCACTTGCAGCGTACCAGGTTGAAGGCGCGGAGCAAAGAGCACTCCAGCAGCTGTGGTCACAGGCGGGTCCCCTGCTGCTGCACTGCCCCCGACTGCAAGCAGGCTCCCGCCATGCACGTCGTGCAGCAGAATTTCGGTCGAAGCCAGACCACCCTCAGAACGTGTTATACTAGTTGAGAGCAGCAGTGGCAATGCAGAGCCAGCCGGGGCCACGGGTGGAGCTTCAGCTGTGCCCTTACCGCTCTTATCTGTTGGCGCTCGGCTGAATGACACAGAGGCACCAAAGTGGCTGCCGGCATGACTACTCGGCGGACCCAGCAAACCCACAGGCTCGTGGGGCTGGCGAAGTGCCTTTTGTACAAACTGCAGGTCCTGCAGGCTGCCCAGGGTGTCCCGCCGCGCAGCCACCAGCGCACCCATGTACGAGCTGGAGGCGAGGCTGGTGGCAAGGTCTGCGCCGCTGTTCTGCGCCTTGTGCAGCGAGCTTTGTGCGAATTCAGCCGAAGCAGCACCATGCAGTAGTCCCCACTTTGGCGCGAGGTTCTCGCCAAATGCCCGACTAGATGCTGCCGGCAAGTCCACGGCCTGCCCAGAATATGTAGCCGCCCTGCGCTGGGCTGTAGCTTTGTCCTGCTTCACTTGCTGCTTGCGACTGGACGTCGCTTGCATATACGAGGGAAGCGACGAATTACGCGTGGAGCTGCGAGCTGCTGCTTGGATTTTGGCTGCCTCTGCTTGACGTCTCAGCGCTGCAGCAACAAAGCTGTGTGCGTGATCAGTCACTGATGCGTGCGAGCACAGCAGGTCATACAAGTGCAACATGCCACCGGCTGAGCCGGCAGCTAGCCAGCGTGCATCTGGCGAAACCGCCAGCGCTGATACAGCCACGGGCACGGCGTGCTTGCTTCGGAACGGCTCCAGGGCGTGAGTGATGCTGAGGGACAGCGGGCTCAACGCCAACACGGTGCCATCCACGCTGCCCACTGCCACAACAGTGGATGCGCCTGTGCTCAAGCCAGAAGCCACACCTGGGGCTTGTGCAGAGTCGGTAGCCAGTGCGGAAACACCTCCTGGCACATACAGCTGGCTGCGGCAGTCTGCTGTCAGTGGAAGCGCACCTTGCGCTGCGCTCCCGGGCTCCTGGCCGACCTCAAGAGGGCTGGGAATTCTTTGACCTGCCGCGAGACAGCTGAAGTATGCACGTATGGCAGCATCTGCACTTTCACGAGTCGGTTGTGTGGCAGGGTCCGTAGCCAAGTCCCCCAGGCGGCCGGCAGTCAAGTGGGCCAACACTGCGGCTCGCCAGGGCCAGGCCCACAGCCAACCGTCTGCTCGCCACAGTTGCGAGTTCGCCCAGTGTTGGGCTTGGTCTTGCAGATGTTTGCGCGTGCCGTGGGTGGAGGCCAGCTGGGGGCACAGCAGCGCCAGGGGCATATCGAAGCGCCGGATGGAGCTGCTCGTGTCGGACCCCGCGCCAACCCAAGACACAGCAAGCCCCACTGTGACAGCGGAGCCGTCACCCCCCGGCGTGTTCACAGGCGGCTGAAGCGCTGCACCCTCGGCTCCTTTGAACTGCCCGGTATTGCCAGCCCGTGCCAGGGCCCTCCCGGACTGTGTGCTGCCGGCACTGCGAGCAGTGGAGGCACTGCACCTCGAAGCAGTCGAGCGCCCTGAGCGGCTGGACACCACTGTGGACTGGCCCAGGCTGGATACACCCCCAGACATCTCCAGGTCGTCCTCGTCCTCCCCGCCCCCATACGCGGCAAGCAACCCGCGCCCAAGGCCTGTGGCAGACGACTCCCACGCGCTTGACACAGCCGCATCCATGCCTCCGCTGTGCAGCACACCACACTGTGTCAGGAAGCAGCAGTGTGTCAGCTGGGGCAGGTGCACGGGTGCAGCAGCATGCTCCTGGCTAGCATCGCCTTTGCCATCCCTGGGTGTTGCTGAGGGGCTCTTCTTGGAGCCACTGCTCGGTGTTTGAGCAGCTATCATACTCTGCACAGCGTGTACCATCTGCTGCGCGATTTGGTCTCTGTGTGCCTGCAGTTCAGGTGGGGCAATGCACAGGGTCAGCGGCAGCTGCGCGGGCTGCAGGGGCGCGGGGGGCGGGGCGTCCCCCAGTAGCTCGCGCGTAGCAAAGAAGGGGGCAGCTGACTGAGGGGCAGTTCTTTTGCGTGCGTCCATGTCAGCTTGGCTGTCGTCCTCTGAGTCGCTGCTTGAGTTACTGTCGCTGTCGCTGCCCATGAGGGCGGCCTGGGCTGACTCCACCTGCTGCACTGCGGCATCAGCCTGGGGAGCAGGCGCTGCTGGTGCAAACACCGACGGGTGGTGGTGAATACACCACAGACACGACGAAAAGGTGTCGCTCAGCAGTGCTGCGTGCGGCTGTGAGGCGGCTTGCACAACAGGGAGGGCTTCACACCTCAGTGAGGTGAAGCGGCCGTCAGGCGACAGCGTCACCTCCTTGGCTGCAGCAGGGATGCGTGCGAAAGCCAGCCACCTCACGGGGCTGGATACTGTATTTGGCCACATGCCACCCCCTGGACAGCTCGCCAGCGCTGCCGCTAGCGCCTCCACTCTGCCCACATCTGCGTCCTCCTCTGCCAGCTCCTGCTGCAGCTTTTGAGCAATGCTGGCGGGCTCGACACCCATGAAGCTACTGTGCTCCACATCCCCCTCAAGGGCGCTGCGTGATATGTGAAACCAGCGCAGCTCAGTACCAACCACGCAGTCTGCAGCGTCCACCAGGGTGCACGCACCCACCCACAGCACGCCTCGCTGTGCTGGATCACGGGGCCACAGCACAACAGGGGGTGCAACCATGGCCGGCTTCATGCTGCGGCTGGCCTTTTCTCGTCCCAGCAAGCCGTCCAGCAGGGCGATGGACTGCAGTGCTGGGGGAAAGCCCACTGCCCCCAGCGCTGCGCCACCGGACACCCTGTCGCAAATACTCATCACACTCTCCAGCAGGTGGGGAGACCGGTGGTGGTCTGCTGCGGGGGGTGGCGCCACTGGGCTAGCTGCTGCCACACTGCCGTAGTGCACCTGCCCCCAGGCGCCTTGGCTGCTGGCCCACAGCCGGGCGGCAGCAGCCCACAGTGCATCCCCACCACTGGCACCCCCGAACATGTGATACGGCTCATTGCTTACCGAGAGCCTGTTTCCCAGAGGGAAGGCCGTGAAGTTGCACAGCGGGCTGCCGGAGGGTGGGCGTAGCCGGGACACGTCTACGTGCCCGCCCACATCCAGGCGCAGCACACAGTCTTCAGCAATGCTGACATGGCGGGCAGGGTGAGAAGCAGCTGTAAATGCAGGCGCTTGAAGCATCTTCACTCGGCTACTGGAGCGAAACTGTTGCAAGTTTGGATTGCGCTCGTGCTTTTGTATTGTTGCCCAAGCCGCATCGACGATACCCTCAACCATTTCCGCCACTGCCCCGTATGGGTGTGGAAGGCTGCTGTGATGCCGTGCAGGATCAATGTACCCTTTAGGTGCCTCTGTTTGCAGGGCATCAAGCAGCTTGTGGTAGTTGATAAGCGTGGCGCTGTAGGGGTGCTTGAAGCGCTGCAGGAGCATGAGAATGTCATCATCACTGATCCTGATTCCGAGGCGCTGCAGAGCTGATACAGTCACTGCAATTTCTATGTATCCACTTGAGTTAGAGTCTTCAGCCTGCGTAGGAAATGGTTGTTGAGGCCCTGCGGAAGTTGAGTTGAGAGTCAAAAACCGCACCTCCAGCACGTCCTTCACGGCACAGCCTTCGTCGAAAATGAGCGAGCGAAGAGCACTGCGAAGAGGCATGAAGGAATATACACGAGTATGACCGTGTGAAGGTCTTCCATCTGTCGCCATTCTGGCCTGCTTCTTGCGATTGTAGCCCGGCACTCAATCAAAGCAACCTGTTGCGAAAAGGTTTGCTGCAACAGTGTCGCAGAGGCAGCTGCAAAACGGACAGAAAATTACTTCTGCAAATTGCAATAACTTTATCGTCGTCAACATCATGACCATTCTACAGGGTGGGCCCCGGGCAGGGCTGAGACTGCACAGGGGTACAGGGGCAATATTGCCCCGATGAGCCAAAATACGCGGCCGAGTTCTTGCACTTCCTTTCATCTGAATCAATTCATGGTGATAGCAGATATGCTTGGATGAAAGAAGATCACTTCGAATCAGAGAGTTGCTTCTGCATACAGACTGTGACAGCTTTCTCAACAGTTGTCAATCCGTTGCGCTAGTTGCCGAAATATCTTACGCCAATGGTTACAACCAGACGAGCTGCAGCGCTGTCTGCACTGGCCACAGAGGCAGTCGGCGCAGCCAGCCGTCTGACCCCTGCTCCTAAACGCAGGAAACCGAGACAATCTCAAGCAGAACGAGTGTCCCACCAGAAAACTAGAAAAGGCAAAAGTTCGTTGTCTACCTCCCGTAACGGCACCCCGACAAGCTCAAAGCTGCGCTCCGAGTCCCAAGCAAAAGCAGCAAAACGCAATGTGCACCCCAAAACACCTAAAGCTCGCATATCATTTGCATCAGATGATCAGGTAGCAGACCTTCCAGCGGTCGACAGAGTGGAGCTTGTCGACTCTCCAGCTGCACCAGGTGTCAGCGCAGAAGTTTACGCCCCAGCGCATGTAGCTCAGCCTGAGCTGCACGCACAATCCAGCCCAGCAAAAGGTGATGGTCAACACAATGCTAACCCTGCACAGGTTGAATCAGAGTCTGAAAAACGTCCTGCTGCTGGCGCCACTGCTGCACCGGCTGCTGCGCCGGCAGCTCAGGCCGCAGGCAACCACGGCGACAAGGGGATGCAGGTGGATGCAGCTCTCTTCGATTCCTTGGTGGAGTCTGTGGCTCCACTTCTATGCGACCTCAGCAACGAGCAAATGCAGAATTTTGTGCTTCATTCCTGCGCCAAGCAGCTTCAGGATGGGGGGGATATTGACCCCGACAAGATCGCCAACGCCGTCTTTTCAATCGACCAATCTTCAGCAGAGTGGCAAGCTCGCATGGAACCACCTACCAACATCCGTGTGCACAGAGCAGCAGCCTCCACGCAGTCTGGGCAGGACCTGCGTGTGCTGCAGGTGGCCATCGGACGCCCTCCCCTGGCGCGCTGCTGCAGTCCAAGGCAAGTCGTGCACTCATTCACATTTGACGCTGGCAGTTCAAAGGTGCTCAGCGAAGTGGATCGCTGCATTCGATCAGTGGTGGATGCCTCCATGCAGTACATGGCCACCGATAAGCAGGTGCCCTATCTGCTGCTCAGCCCAGATGGCGATGTACTGGTACTCACCAAGGAGCTGCTGAAAGCTTGCCCAACAGCTGCTCCTGCAGCTTTAAAGCCCAGTGCATCTCAGCCAGATGCTGCACACCCACTGCTCGCTCCGCTTCGTGCCAGCGTCCAAGTGCCGCGTCTGCACTTAGTGCGCAAGGGGCTGGGAAGCATAGCCTGGGATATTGGCTCAGGAGCGATGATGACTTGGCGCCTGCTAGCACTGGGTCTGAATGCAACTCTGCTGTGGCTGGCTTGTGGTATGCAGTGGGCTGCCTTCCTCACCTGCATACAAGCTGTGCTACTGGGCATTACGCAAGATGCCCTGCGTTGTGCATTTATACTTCAGGCAGCTCTACTCACTGCCGTGTCTTGGGACGATGATGCGCTGCAGTTGTCCTCAGACAATACGACAGGCAGCCAGCAGTCCAGCGTGCAACCCCTGCTGTACATAGCTGCAGTAGCCATTGGGGCCATTTGTGTCGCCCAAGTAGCCAGAGCGTATGCTGCAGCGTACCTTCTGCGTTGGGCATTTGTGCACTACGCGTTTTTGGCGTGGGGCAGCCTGCGTGCCCTGTGTACCTCGGCCTCCAGACCGCCTGCCCCTGGCTACAGCCGCACTGCATGGTGCTGCTGCACTCGTAAGCCGACCCGCTTGTTGGTGGGTTGGGATGAGGGGCTAGTTTGGCGCCGAGCACACTTCGTGTGGAGCGATGGCTCCGGGGGGGGTGCCCACTCCGCTCCGGTGAGGCTGTTTTCCCTGGCCTGGCTGGCGGGGGAGAAGGCCCCTGCAGCAGAAAGTGCCAACAGCAGCGAGAGCAAGGCCCAAACAGCAGTGCTGGATGGAGCTTTGGCTGCTATGGACGACAGTGCGTACACAGCCTGGCAGGCCACGGTGCGGGCGGCGGCGGGGTGGCAGGCCGACCACCTCTCCCTGGACGTGGTGATGTCCAGCATGGGCAGCAAGCTGCAGCACCAAGTGATGAGTCGCGAATTTGTGGCCAAGTGGCCCCACTGGCAGCGGGTGGTGCGTGCCGGCTCTGCGGTGCACCCTGCGGTGTTGCGCAGCTGGCAACCCCCCCACACACAGCAGTGCATTCTGGATGACGCAGCAGCACAAGACCGCTTGACGTTATGTTGCAAGCCTCAAACATGGCTTTCTCTGCTGTTCACTGTATTGTCCACTTGCCTGCATGCACTCGCTGCAGGCAATCTCGTGGGGGCGTCTCGGCTTGCGACAGCAGCTTGTAGCGGGGTACTGTCCGCAGCAGGCGCCGCCCCGGCGCTGGAGGTAGCACAGACATACACGGCATCGTCATGGGCGTTGCACCGGACCGGTGAGTTGCACCAGTTGCAGTCGTGGCGTGCACACATGGCGCGTATGCAGCTGGGCTTGGTGAACACTTTGCGGGCGGCACTCGGCCAGGGCATCCTGTGGGCCGCCTTGCTGTACCCAATATTTCATGCAGGATTTAACAATGAGAAACCGCTGCCTGAATACACGCAGGGGAGCTCTGCGTGGGGGTCGGCTGCCTCCCTGGTGGAATCAATGGGGGTGCCTCGGGGTGGAACGGTGCTGCTGCTGAGTGTCTGTCTGTTGGTCAATATCACAGATGTCACCATGGAGTACTGGTCTCGTTTCTATGCACAAGTGTGCAGCAGACGCCGGGCATCCGACATCCCTGCACCCCCGCGGCAGTCCCTTCAGGCCAGGGGCTTGAGCGCTCTCCAGGGCGGCATTGTGCGGCTCCTACTAGCGGCAGGACGCACAGCTGCATTGCTTGTACCAGCTACTACTGTATTCTTTGCAGCGAGTGTGGTGCACGTTGATGTGTGGTCTGGCAGTCTGTGGTGCATCATCGTCTTCGGCGTGTGTGGTGCTTTTGCCCTCATGTCTCAAGCTCTACGAACTGCCAGTGGTTTACAGCGTGCAATAACTATGGCATGCATCAGCACATGCAGCTATGCGCTGGGTGCAGGTGCCATCGTGTATGCATCCTCGTTTGCTACAGGTGTGTTCTTCATACTACCAGGGGTGCTGCTGGGAGCCGTGGCAGTGGACTGTGCGCTTCAACTGCTGAAGCACCGAGAGCCCTGTACATCAGCGGCTTGGATGCTCAGTGGGCCCATCATGCAATCAGTCAGGGGCGCGTGCGGTGCAGTAGCAGCCGGTGTGCCCAGCATGCTCGGGCCGCTGCAGCCCATCGTGCTGGATGCGGTGGCCCTGCTGGCGGTGGCTGCGGTGCTGTCGGCATGGTGGAGGATCCCCACACAAGGTACTGAGCTTGGCACAACAGGTGACCTGCGCTGGCTATCTCGGCTTTGTGCAGAATTGCTGCAGTCCCTGCAGTCGGCACTCACTGCATAAGCAGCACCGCTGCGATGCAGCGTGCCACCTTTTTACTGCAAATTGGCACTATGTACCTACGCCACTGCTGAGTCTTCGCTGGCGCCTCACAGTGGAAGTTCACCCGTTGGTTGGAGCTTGACAAGGGGGGAAGGGGGGTGCTCTTACTACGGAGTATCAAGCTGCGATGCGCGTATAGCTTGATCAGAAACCGCCCAATTCTTGAAGCCTGTATATGAATGGTACATCAGCACTGCGTGGCCTGTCTTGCATTTCAGCAACAAAGGACCAAAAACATGTCAGAAAGTGCTTCGCACAATGCTGCTGCTGCAGCCAGCAGTGGGCAGCCTTGGCCTGCAGAGATTGACCCAAGCCAATGGAAACCGTGCACACATATTGAGCTTTCCACAAACACAAGTGCTGTTCAGTCCATCCAGCAAGCTGTGCAGCAGGCTATGGCTGCAAATGACGCTTCTCATGACTTTGCGCATATTGCTCGAGTCCATGCAGCAGCGCTGACGATAGGGCACCAGGAAGGCTGGGCAGAGGATAAAGACACCATGGAGATGATTGAACTAACTGCATTACTGCATGATGTGGATGACTGGAAGTACAAGGTTGAGGGTGAGTGTGTGAGATCATTTGCTGACATTGCTTTTCAATTAAAATCTGTCTGTCTGGTGCTTGCAGGCCAAGAGCAGAAGACCCCAGCTCAGTACCTTGCAGAAATTGATTTTGATGCACCAAAAAGCAAATTGATTTGCACCACCATTTCCAGTATGGGATTCAAGGAGAGCCTTTCGCAATCAGCGGCTGATGAAGCAATTTCTCCTCAAGCTCTGGTGCTGTTGTCAGTGGTACAAGATGCAGACAGGCTTGATGCAATTGGTGCATTTGGAATTGCGCGATGTTTGACATACGGTGGAGCTAAGAAGCGCCGATTGTTTGATCCTTCGGAGCCTCCCAAGCTGAATATGTGGGCACGCATTTGCTGCGCATGTGCATGCTCATGCCGACGAAGAAACTTGTGCATTCGCAGGACAAAGGAAGAGTACATGGCGAATAAGGATGGAACTACTTTGAACCATTTCTATGAAAAGCTGTTCTTCCTCAAAGATAAGATGCGCACCAAGACTGGGCGTGCCATGGCTGCTGCCAGGCACGAGGTCATGGTGGCTTTCGTACAACAGCTGCTCTTGGAACAAGCTGGCAGCGCATAATCTGCAAGTGTAGTGATGCCCACTTGGGCTCCCATCACTGCACATACACCATCCACGCCATGACAATGTAGAAGAGGCACACGGGGAAGACTGCCAGCATGCGGCGCTCCGCCACCACTGTGTCCCCCATGAACACCACGGAAGCTGCGGGGAGAAAAGCATGCAGCACTGGGCAAAAATACATGCGCAATTCTGCTACGCACCTCTCGTGCTCCACACCAGTGCCACAGACACTGAAATGCCCCGCACGATGGTGTTGGTGAGGATGGCAGCCAGGGCACTGGCCAGCACAAGTGGGAAGATGCAGTACCCCAGCACACACACGCTTTGGAAAAATGAACTGCGCAGTGAAGGCAGGTGTGGCATGCGCTATGAGCCCTCTCATACGGCAGCAGAAACGTACAGGTTGCCGCCCAGCAACTGGGCATTCAGGGACACAACCCCGGCCCCAGCCCACACGAGGACAAACACTGCCGCGAAAACGAGAGAAGTCTGACCAACTGATGCTGAAGCAGATATGAATATGCTCAGCAGAAGGCACAGCAGCAATGGCCCCCCTGCAGAAAATGCCAATGCAAAGCAGGTGATGCATGAAGGCGCGCATGTGGCATGCGCACATAGGTCCCAGTCTCTCAGGGCTTTCAAGGTATCATCACTTCCTCCCCTCGGGAGCAGTACATGATATAATTTCCTTCCAACCATTTTCAAGTCTCTCATCTGCAATTTTTTGTGGCTGGTGTCGTGACATGTCCGAGACTCTTCCTCAAAATCCGCATCGTACGATTGTTGCGGAGACTGGCTCGTCAAGAGTCATCAGTGCTGTGTTGTGCTGACCAGCAATTCCTTCAACAGCTTGTGGGCTCATCTGCCCCTCAACGTCGGGTGCTGCAGCTGCCATGATGCCCGAGGATTGATATCACGCAAAAGCTGTCACGTTGCGCTGAGAACTGGCAGAAGCTTACCTTGGTGCGCAGCTTCCGCATGAGCATGCAAACTGCAAACAGCTCGTTGGCAGCACGCCACATTTGCGCATAAATTGGTGCAAACTTTGTACTGATGCTTTGCATCCGGTTGTGAAGACTGTCAAAGTGCCGGGGCCGTGCATGCCAGAGCTTTCGGGGGCACTAAATAAAATAAATAAATTGGAGATCAAGCTTTTCTTCAAAGCCTTCATCATAACCATAGGCAACTGCTCCACAAGCAGCCGTCATGCCAAATGCTGGAGCAAGGCTCGCATGCAAGCGTGATTGTAGCATACTTGCTGACAGAAATGGCTTGATTCAACTGCCATTCAGCACCCGAACGGCTTCGCAGGCATCCTAGCGGAGGGCACACACTGCCCTGGGCTTCTCACTGCCTTGATCACTGCAGTGAAGGTTTCTCGACACCTGGTGCACAAAAGCCACACCCTGTCTAATGAGGTGCGATAGCTGCTCCATGGCCCCACTTGCATGAGGTGCTGGCTGGGGACACAAGTGGAGGGGGGTGCAGTGTAGACTGATCGCACAAGACCCGATGACCCGTCAGGCTGCACCCGCCACATTGTACGGCAATAGCAATCAAGCTGCATTCCTGAGGTGTCTGTGCTGCGGCTTGGCTGCCTCAGACCCGGCGATTGTGGAGGGAAGAGGAGAGCTGAACTTGCGCTGCAGTGCTGGGGAGTCCTTGAAGCGCAGCTCTGCAGCAGCAGCAGCCTCGGCGTACGTATCCACAGTAGGTGGAGCTCGTCGTGTGTGGCCTGTGGTGAGCATTTCCATGATGGCAGGTGCCAGCTCCTCATCCACCTGCTTCACGGCGGCGGCCTCCTCCGCCTCGTGCCAGGACGTTGGCGACTCCCACCAGCGCTTGGGCTGCACGGCCTCTTTCCAGTCTGCATCTCGATCTGCATCCTCAGTAAAGCACGCTGCAATGGTTTCGATCTCTTCAGCTGCGGCAGGCCCCACCCCCGAGCGGCAGTTGCACTGGTAGTTGGCTGTCAGCGACACAATCCAGTGCATGAAATAGGACGGAATGTACAGCACCTCCCCTTCTTGCAGCACCGTCTCCACTGCCCGGGCCTGGCTATAGTCCTTGAAACTGCTGCGGCTGCTATCGTACAGCGTGCGCAAGTCGGAACCGTCGTACCCAAAGTGCCGGGAGGAGGGGCCCGACCCCATCACAGCGGCGAACTTGCACTCAGTGGGGGGCATCAAGATGTACCGCTTGGCCCCCCCGAGGATCGTCACGAAGTTCAAGTGCCCATCCCAGTGTCCTTCCGCGATGGTGCCTGGGTTGCCAAAACGGCAGTGCAGCCCCCGAATGTCGTCATCCTCCATGATGAACAGCTGCTTGTCGGGGTTATCCCGCGACCGGAAGATCTTGATATCTTGCCCGGGTGGCGCAGTGCCGATGTCATGGTCATCCGCAAACTCCAGGTATGACCGGGGGTACCACTGCGCCGCATTCACGTCGGACATGTTGGTGCGATACCACCACCAGGGCCAGGAGGCAGCGCCAGCCACAGGTGCACTGCCAGCTGTCACCCCGTCAGCTTCATTCAGCTGCATGAGGGCGGCCCCCAAATATGGCCGCAGGCTAGCGTCTTTCAGCTTGGGAGCCAGGGCTGCGATGTCACGGGGTGCAGGCTGCCCCCCCTTGACTGCTGCAGCCCACACGGCTCGCACCTCCGCTGCTGCAGCGTGAATGCGAGAACGTGTCTCAGCACCAGTCTGCAGCCACGCTGCAAATGTCGTGCTGCTGTGTGAAGGCGGGGGGTGTCGGTATGTGTACCCTTGCTTGCGCGCTGCCCGCTCCTCAGGGGTGCCAGACACCACCTTGCGGCTGGGCGATAGGTTGTCGTCTGCTTCGTGTCCCAGCTGTAGAGACTTTTCACGCAGGGCATAGTTCCACTTGTCCTGTCCATCGGGCTGCACTGCCCCACGGGTGCCGCGATAGAACATCAAGTGATTGGCGTGGGATTCAGTGGCACGGTAGTTTTGCCCACCAAAGCGGCGGACCAGGCCGGGGGTATCCTTCCACTTCTGTACCACCTCATTGATATTGGGAATATTATATGCCACAAATGGAATTTGCAAATCACGCAGCTGCAAGGCTCGTCTGCGCTCCACAAGGTCAGAGTAGTCAAGGTGCTCTAAAGAATCGAACATCTTGCCGCCATCTGAGAAGCTGATCATGAAAACAGGCAATTAAGTGGGACAAAAACACATTACAAATCCTCACCTGGGGGCACCTGGGTGACATCAGGGTTCCACCTGGTCAACATTCGCTGCAGTGAAAGGTGATGAAAAATCCTCCTCTTAGCAACGTGGCTTGCGGCCGACGTAGCTGCGCTGCTTACCTTCAAATTGAACATCCGCGGATAATTTTGGCGGGCCGATTCTTTCTGCTCTTGGCTCGCCACAGGTGCCTTGCGCACCTTTTGCCAGCCGGGCCACGATTTAACATCCGACCCAGACACGATGGCTGCTGCAGCACATAACGCCAACGCCAAATAAGACTTGATGACCATGATGATGCAGCTGCACGCACGCAGGAACCATTTCAGACTGTGAATGCGGGACACCAACCGAATTATCTTTTTTGCATGGGGTCCAACACTGTCACTCCGTTGCTCGCTGGAAGTACGTGGCGAAATTTTTTCACCCCCGCTGCTAGTAACTATGCTCTGCGAAAAGTGTGCTTGCACAGAGCAATGAAGATACCGGGCCGTGCATAAATAATTGCCAACAAGCAAAAATTCACGTAGACCACCAACGTACACTCTGCCAAGTGCACACTGCCCTGTGGCATCCAGCATCCAGTGAGCAGTGCTGCGCAAGAGGATGCTCTCTCGAAGCCTGCACCATGCTCGTGGTCTTCAACGAAACACATTTCGCCACTGCAAATTGTTACATACAGGCCGATATCGCTTACCAACTGCCGGGCAAGGATCTGCGCAGCAATTGCTCAATGATGGCTCCTGGTCCAGCTCACCCCAGCACGAGGCAGGAGCAACGTCCAGTCATGGCGAATCGCGCCCGCCCCAGGCGGGGAGGCACAAGACAACGCCCACATCTGGGCTTCAATCCCTGAAGAGTGCCGCTATGCACTTGCTTCCCCGAGGCTATCCCCACAGCGTCAGCGCATGGTACCTGCCCTTTGCCTCGTGGCATGCACTGTCCGCCACCGCATCGTCTGCAGCTGGTGTACTCGCCATGCAGTCCATGCTATACGCCGTGGGTGTAGGATCAGGCAGTGTTGCGCTGGCTGGTGCAGTGAATTGGGTGCTGAAGGACGGCATCGGGCAGCTGGGGGGCATGTTGTTTGCCTCCCGCACGGCCACAGGCTTCGACAGCAACCCGCAGAGGTGGCGCCTCATCAGTGCAGTGGCACTGGATGTGGCATGCTGCTTGGAAGTGGCAACTGCCGCTGTCCCGGCGCTGTTTCTCCCCTTGGCTGCAGTGGCCAATATCGGCAAAAACGTTGCGTGGCTGTCGGCGAGCGCGACAAGGGCGTCCATGCACCAATCAGCGTCCAACACAGGTGCCCTGGCTGACGTCACAGCCAAAAGCGGCAGTCAAAGCATGGCTGCCTCCACACTAGGGACTGGTGTGGGCATCATCCTTTCGCCCATCGTGGGCACTGACCCGGCCACCATCGCCCCCGCCTTCTTGTTGCTGTCCTGCGTGCACATTGGCGCGCTGCTGCAGTCCATGCGGCACGTGGCACTGCGGTCCCTGAATGAATCTCGGCTGGAAGCTGCCCTGCAAACAACGGCAGGCACAGCCCCCCCCCACCAGTGCCAAGTCCTCGCCCCTGAGGCAGTGTTAAACCCCAGCACACAAAGCTGGAGCAGCATCATGACGCTGAAGGTTCCCACTGTGACTGTGAATGCCCCGCTCCCCAGTCTGCCTGTCGTACTGCAAGGCCTGGTGAGCTCCACATGGTCTGCCTCCCCAGCCAGCACAAGTGCTGGGCATGCAGTCCATGTGTCTACGAGTGCACCCACCAGCATATGTGTTGCACACGGCCACTACACTGTGCTGGTGGATAGCGGGAAGGGCGCCTGGACGTGGTTGGCCCACGATGCACCCGCAGACGCCTCCCTGACAGCATACCTCCACGCACTGCTGCTGCTGCGATGCGAAGCCACCAGTTTACAGCAGTTGCAAACGTACAACAATGTGCTTCTAGAAGAGGGGATCCGATCTGTGGAACAGCAACTACAAGGGGCTGGGTGGAACACTGCCCAGCCGCTGCTGGAGCCGCTGCAGCGCCAATCGTTGCTCCAAGGCCTGGCATCTGCTGTGCGCACCGCGGTAAATAAGTGAATGTATTGTGTGCTCGGGCAGGGTACAGTCGCAGCTGTCTTGCTTGCTTTACGACTTGTAGGAGATCTTGCGGGTCTTGAGTGGCGCCCAGCGGAAGCGCTTGTACCAGCCGGTGATGCCGGCAGCAATCAGCAGAGCAACGATGATCTTGTTGCCCACACGCTTGCGCTCGTCTTGGTGAGGCTCTGCGGCCCACGTCAGGAACGTGGTGACATCCTTGGCCATTTGGGAGACAGTGGAGGGGGTGCCGTCTCCGTACTCCACGGCGCCGTCCATCAGCTGCTTGGGCATGCCTATCTTGCCACCAGGGAAGTAAGGGTTGTAGTACTGCCCAGCTTCCTCATTCACAACCACACCTGCGGGGGGGTCTTTGTAACCAGTCAGCAGGGCAAACAGGTAGTTCTGCCCGTCGTGACGAGACTTGGTGATCAGCGACAGATCAGGGGGCAGGGCACCGTTGTTAATGGAGCGAGCTTGTTCCTCGTTCTCATAGGGAGACGGGAATGCATCGTTCAGCTTGCCTGGACGGTCGAACATCTCGCCTGCAGGAAGACCAAGAGTTGCGTGTAAAGCGGAATTAGAGACGTGAACCTCGTGCCATGACTGCTGTCGGCATACACTCCACCGGCCAATCACAAACAAGCGTTACGACCCATAATAAAGTGGAAATGTGCAACTTGGTATCGCAAAGTTTGCCCCAACTTACCGTTGTCATCAGGGCCGTCAGAGACCTCGATTTCAGAGGCCAGGGCCTTGGCCTCGTCCGCAGTGTATGCAACACCGACCAGGTTGCGGTAGTGCACAAACTTCATGCTGCAAACAATCATTATGAGCAATGCTCACCATGAGTGAAGGGGGCAGCGAACTGGTTTGGATCCACAAGCCAAGTGTGTTGAAACTACTTCCGCTCAGGCTGAGCCACGCTGATGTGGTTCACGAAATGAAACTTTGGAGCCCTTTCAGGCAACTCACCTGTGGCAACTAGCGCACACTTCTTTGTAAACCTGGTGTCCGCGGCGGATACTGCAACGGAAGTGTCGCAATATTGCCTCGAAAAAAGGGTGTTACGCGAAACACCGCAGCTTACCTGGCTGTATCATATGAGCTGAACACGCCATTGTGAGACCATGGGTACTGGGCTGCATGCAACACATCACCATCCGCACTGGCGGTGGGCAATGCCATGGCACCAGCGCCAAGAATGGCAGGCACCAGCACGCGGCTGGACTCGACAACCTGTGAAACACAAACTGAGCCTTGCGCACTGCGTAGAGAGTATGACAGAGCTCACCTGCTTGCTGAACATTTTGAAACAAGACTCAAGAAGCACCACGTGCTGATGAGTAGAGCCAGTGGCAAAGTACGTCCTTCTTTACTACTCCGGTGAAGACGCTGACTGGCTGGCTGCGGTCTTTGGCCAGTGCAGTGCTGCGCGCAGGGGGCCCCCTGACAAGGTGAGTGCCATAGAAGCCGCGCCCGTTTCAAAAAAGCTCAGCCTCAAAGCCACATTTCATTAGCTTACAAATTGTTTTCTCAGCAGAACATGCGGTGCATGTTGCCTTCGCATTGCATTGTGTGAGACTTGCGAGCACAGCCTCGCACACACATGGCGCTACCGCATACCCTGCTGGTGTGAATTCCAGCGTGGGTCCCGTGCAGAACCCGGCCATTGTGGCCGCTGGTTGGAGTCTTGGCCTTGCCAGCGTGAGCTGCGGCCCTGTGCTGCGTGATCTCCCAGCTGCTGGCTTGGTGCCGCGGCGCCCCACCTTGGGTCCCGGGCAGCGGCATGTGGCTGACTTGTTGCCACGGCGCCCCACCTTGGGTCCCGGGCAGGGGGGTGTCTGTCACCATGTGGGGCCCCTGCGTCCTGGGACCCCCATCGTGAGCCCCGCCCCTGCTCGGCCCCTGCAGCACGAGAAGGCAACGGGGAGAAGGGGGGCAACTGCGGAGGCCGCCAGCGTGACTGCTGCTGAGGAGGGAAAGGGGGTGGGGACCTGCGCCCCACCGATGGGGTCTGTGAAGGCTGCGAGTATTGGCTGCTTTGCCTTGCTGCCAGCAGCAGCGCGTCTGTGGCGCGCCCAGCACTGCACACGCCCAGCGCCACAAAATGCGCAGCTGGGTTCCCATGGGTAAACGAATACGGCTTATCAGCCTGCGTAGGCCCGTGTGGCGCAATTACAATGCGCAAATCGCACGGCGGTAGTGCCGGCATGCTGCCTTGGCACCGCTGTGTGTGCTCGCAAGCAACGTCCCAAGCCATTTGCAGACGCAGTCTATCCCGCATGCAGCAAGCCAAGCACAGCGTTGCTGCATGCTGCGCTGTGCTGTGGCGTTGCATGCTATCTGCCGTGTGTGGCGGCGTGTGTGGCTTGGCTGACGCCTCCACCCTTGTAGGGGGGGCCTCCTGGGACGCCAGCTCCTCAAAGCCGCCGTCTGCGCGCTGAGGCTGGGGTGTGGATTCTTCATCTGCAGCACTGCCAATGCTGGACTCGCTGTCGCTTGATTCGCTGCAGGGCTGCTGCGCGTGGCCCGCCTGGCTTCCGCGCAGCAAATCACGTCGAACAGCTCGGGCAGTTTGAGCTGCCTGCATGGCGTGGCGGCTCATCTGCACATTGATTGGCTGTCCAAAAAGTGGCAAACCATGCAGCACCCTGATGCTGCGCGATGCGTCTGCACTTCGGCAAAAGGACACGAAGGCAGAGAGAGTGTTGCCTGACCTGTGTGCCGGCAAGACTCGCACATCAGCCACTCTTCCGCAGCTCGAAAAGATATCGCGAAGCATGAAGGAATCCACTGATGTGCTTAGTTGCCGCACGCTGACCTCTCCTTGCCAAGTCCTGGGGTTGCCAATGGCTGACGCTCTTACCGCGAGCTTTCTCCCTCCAACGTTGAGCCCGTTCAGGAGGGAGGCGGCATACTCTCGGCTTGCTGCAGCCTGTACATCATCACCCAATTCGTGAAATGTTGCAAATCCAAAGCCTTTGTGTGCCTTGGTAAGCTGGCCATCCACAGCAGCTTCAGATTGGCCTGGTAAAGTCAGCGATCGAAGCGGGCCTGCAAGGCTCAATAGCTCCAATAGATGCTCGCTGCTCACCTCCCTGCGACCCCATCTTGTGTTGAATAAACTGACACAGCGCTAAGTACTATCATACTTACGGGGCTATGTTGCCAATGTACAAACTGCGGTCATCATCACCGTCCGCGACAGCCATGATGAGGAAATGTTCCCACAAGCGAAGCGTGGGGCAGAGCTCGAGCAATCACATTCAACACAACAAGCAATATGCGACAAGCAACAAACAACAAACAACAAACAATATTACACGCGGCTTCCACTGAAAGTGGAGCCATCTGCCAGCCTTCCGAAGGTGACGCTGGCAGGGGCCCGCTTGGCACTGCCCCTATCCCCTCCATTGCCGAGCAGTGCTGACCCACCAGCAATACTCTGTGCGGCAGTGCCTTGGGCTGCCGCAATAGCTTGCAGCTTCACCCCCACCTCAGCCGTCAGCGCCTCGGCGCCTGGAAACAAGTTCGCCCCTGACAGCAGCTGTAGGGCACTTTGCCCAGCCCCCGCCCCAGGGGCGGCGTGCCCCTGCTGCCCCTGCTGCCCGTGTAGACCTGCACCGCTCCTGCCTGCACCGCCATTTGCCATGGCAGCTGCTGCACGTGCAGCCGCCCACTGCTGCGCGGCGTCTGAGCGCCTCAAGTCCCTCGTGGTGGCGCTGGGGTTCGCCCCGACTTTGCTGCGGCGGTGTGCCTCTGCCACGCCCTGCTGAGATGCTGCCATGCTGTGCAGCAGCAGCAGCGTGGGGGAGAGCATCTTCCTGGCTTGGGCGCTGCTGCTGCCTCCCCCCCCCAGCTCCAGTTTGCTCAGGCCTGCAGGGGCACTGTGCTGCCCACGGGCGCGGCAAAACGCCTCAGACAATGCACTGGATAGCTCAGCAGCATCGGCCTCGGATGCAGCACGACGAGGAGCGCTGTCCGCTGTAAGGTACGCCTGGGCTGGGACAGACTTTGCAGAAGCGTTGTCAGCAGCTGCTGCATCCAGCTCTCCTCGCGACTTTGGCGTTCGGGAGGACAACGCCACACCTGCGCTCTTCATTGCAGCCGCGTCACCAGCCACTGCGTGCCGCGGGCGACGGCGCCAGCCCTGTGCAGCCATGTGGGACAGCGGCAGGGAGCGCATGCTGGGGGGTAGGTGCGCAAACAGGTCAGCCACCTCCGCCATGAGGGCCTCCCGTGTGGACTCCTGGTTGCCCCGGGGCATGCCGGCTGGCACTGGCTGGGGGGGCTCGGGGGTGGGCAGCAGTGCTGGGGAGGCATCCACTCGGCTGACAGGCATGCCCGCCAGCGTGGGGGTGGGGGCACCTCCGGCCGTGCCGCTAGCCTTTGGCCGCAGTACCACATTGTGGGGCGCAGTATCGCCAGCAACGCCTGCTAACAGGCCGTCCTGGCCAAAGCTGGTGCTTTGTGGCCTGGAGGGGGGCTTGGGGTAGTGGCCGTGGGGGCTGGTGCTGTGCCCCCTGTCATCCCCGCTGGGCAACAAGTTGCTGGGCGGCGCGTGCGCCAGGGACTGCAGAATGCCGTCTTGCTGCACACCAGTGCGCACAGAGGCAAGCGATGAGGAGTCAGAGGAGTGACCAGAGTCAGAGGCAGCTTCGTGCCCCACCTTGGAGCTGCTTGACACCACCGAGTGACGCTGGGTGGGCACAGACGCCGCCTGGTACCCAAAGCTGGGGGGGGCGTGCATGTGCATCCTGCTGCCGTGTGACCCTGCAGGCGTCGGCCCAAACCCGGCTGCATGCGGCGGCTGGCTGTTGGGCAGCGACACTGGAGGCGCAACATTGGCGCCAAAGCTCGCCAGGGGGTCCACAATCCCAACTGGGTGCCGGGCCGGGGCACCATTGTGGTACACCTGCCCCCCCCCCGCGTGATAGTGTCCGCCATTTACACCGGTGGGGTAGTTATGAGCATGCGGGGGGGCGTGGTGAAAGCCAGGGGGGTGGGCATAGTGCCCCCCTCCACCGCTGGAGCGAAGCTGGTGGGCACCGTGGGTGGGCGAGGGGCCGTGCAGCGTATGCATGTCCAGAGTTGCAAAGTGCGACGTGGGGCGGGGCATGCCAGCTGCGGGCATGGTGTTTGAAAGATGGCTGCTGCTGTCGTCAGCGATAAATCGGGAGGCAGAGCGGACGCCCGTTGCCATGAACAAATCCCCCGAAACAGAAGGCGCGGCCCCTGTGTCTACACCCAGACGGCGGCGCTTCTTGCCACCAACATGCCTGCCTAGAAAGTCCTGCGCCTGGCTGTGCAAGGCAGGCGGCGCCGGTGCGCTCAGGCGCTTAGAGCGGCTCAGGAGCAGATCCAAGCAGTGCTCTGTCAGTGCCAAGGCACTGCCCGCATGCTCATGCAGGCCACGTGGTGGGGTGGCAATTGATGTCAGTGTGGGGGAAGCTGTATCTGGCATGAGCGTGCTGCGTCCGTGAAGGCCAGTGTAGCGCTCGGAGCTGACTCGCCGAAGTGCAGTTCTTGCCGCAACGAGAAGCTGCTCAAGTGTTGCATTCTGGGATATCCATTTGGAAGAGTCACCACCATAAACTGCGCACACACTCGTTGCCGTGCTTTGCATTCTTCAAAAGCACAGCAAACTTACCTCCACGAGTGCGGCGTCCAGCGCTGGACAGACTCGAGGTAGTTTGCAAATTGGAACCCAACACTCGCGAACCTGCACTGGGATGAGCTGGAGAATCGTCTTCATCGCGCTTTCGTCTTCTTGGGGCTCCAACTCCAAGCTGCATAGCAAAAATTAGTGGTCACGGGCTACCAACGGGAAGCGGTCTCACACACAACTATGTTGTGAGTCTGCGGAATCTCGCAGCTTCGCGAGACAACAAGGCAATTTACCTTCGCAGCCTCGCGCCTGATAACAGCCTGACACCGCCCATGCACAACTAATGACTTTGAATCTTCAGTATCCGGCGGGCAGCGATGAATATCCCAGATGATACCTCTAAAATTAACTTTTCCAGCCAGCAAGCTGAGGCAAGTGCTCGATCCGCTTGTGGGTTGCCCAGGCACAGTCTGATACAAGTAAGCTTGAATAGCAGAAAAAAGGCATCGGCCCTCACTTCCTGAAACCTTATCTCCGCACAATGCACAGGGATCCCCAGTTCCGACCAACTGCTTCTTGCGCTTTGGTGGCATGCCTGTCTCTTACTTCTGCGCTCAGCGAGCAGCCTGCCAATCGCGCTCAATCGAGGTGCTTGAGGAGCATTCACGCTGAATGACAGTCACAATACTATTGTGTGCATCTACATAAATGCAAGTGCTACTTGATGAAATGAAAATATGAGAAAACAGCTTCTTCAAAATGACAACAGCCTCCTGCTGCAAGCACAGCACCCCCCCAACCACGGCTGCAAAACACAGCACCGCTCCCACCCCCCTGCCTGCCGGGCTCTGAGAACCTATTCCTGGTCAAATTGGTCGGGTTGAAGAAATAAACTTCGTGTTAGACAGGGCCGGAAGTTCGATATATTGGCTCAACTCAGATCTTGATCGGCGAGGGGAGGGCTCGGATGATTTAGCACTTTGTTGAGGATGCAGTGCGCTTCGGCTATTATGGAATGTCAATAACGTGTGTGTAGTGGGCGATTTGTAGGAATGGGGGCGGCGCTTGAAGCAAATGTACCGAGGGCAGGAGCAGCCTGCCCGGATGGGCCCGGGCAAAGCACGGCTGTGTTCAGCACCCCAGGTGCAGTGCATAGACCCACTCACCCAGTTTTACTCGCAAATTGATCATTACTCAGAATCTGAATCTGAGAACCCGCTCAGCGTAGAAGACCCATCAGAGCTGTGTCCCGCTGCATTCAACAGTGAAGTGCGTTGAAGCGCATTGATAGCCAAACCTAGCACCCGAGCTGCTTTATTGCTGACTGGTCCATTATTCTGTGTGCTTTGGTTGGAACTGAGGCCTAGTGCAGACGTATCAGGAATGTCAACTTGGAGGCCTTCTGGCTGGCGCATCAGCTGGGCAGGTTCAGCTGCTGGCATTTGAATGCGGGCTTGCAGCTGCTTGATTCCTTTTGACCGAGATACATTCTCGCTGAGAGTGACTGTATGTTGCTCGGTGGCTTCAGCATGGTACTCAGTCGCTGATCTTGTGAGCGTGGTTCCTGCGGTCTTCGAGTCGCTGGCTGCTGGGCTTTCAAGGGTATCAGTCTCTTGAGAACAACCATCTAGGAGGCCTTCTGCATATTTTGCATGGTGCGTTTCAGTTCCAGCGGATAAAGCGTTTGGAGTTTGAGCTGCCTTACTTGCTGGAAGTCCAGTTCGGCGGTCCTTGCCCTGGATCGGGACGCTGGTGTTTGCCCCTCCCTCCCGCCGGCGTTTCGGCAAGTGCTGCCAGAGACTTTCAGACACCCTTTGTGCATTTTCACTTTTGAATGTTGGTGGTATTTCTGTGTTGGCCTCTTGCATGTCGGTGTACGACGATCCCATCGAGCGAGGTTGAGGTGAGTGAACAGTTGCATATAGCTCATCAGCAGCTGATCTGCCAGAAGCTGCACTCCGCGCAGAGAGCGGCATCATTGCGTGCATTACAGCTAATGCTCCAAGGTTGGTGACTGAACGCCTGCGCCGATTCTGCTGGTCGCTCTGTTCCCCTATTTCCAAGCGCTTGTGCATGTGGCCGTGTGCATTCAACATGTCGGCTGGAGCTCCCGATTTTCGTCGGTTTGCCATCGCAGCTGCAATTCGACCCTGGTATGTTGACTCGTGTGACTTGAGCTGTGCCTTGACCACTTGCTGCTGCGTGTACCTCAATGGAGCCAATGGGATGGCCCCCGAACTCACTTCAAGCCCAAGCGCTTTAGCTTTCCATCGCCGGAGCATCCACATTGTATGAGGTGATAACGAAAATTGGGACGAAGTGCCTTCTGCTGGGGTTTGCGGAACATCCTTCTTTGTGTGAGCTTGTGAAACGCTTTCGCCTCCATGCGAAATCGTTCGTGTCTTGTTCGGCAAGTCGCCAAAGCCTGCTTTGACGGCCAATGTATGTGCAGCTGCTTTTTGCAAGTGCTCAAGATCTGAGTGTATTCCCTGGGTGGAATGTTTCGCCCTGGTTCTGTTGCCTCGCACGCATGAGCTTTGGACCATGCCAGACTGCAAAAGCGCCATACCACTTGTGACATTGACCTCACGGCACACTTTCAGGGTTCTTTGCTTCAGCTTTTGTATGGGCTGCACCTGCACTTTTGGCGTGTGCCATTTGAAGGCTTTACCAGTCCATCGGCCACTGCTGTGGCGCGCTTTGACATCGCTCCTTCTATATTTTTCTTCATTTGCATATTTTGCCGGCTGAAACAAAGGCGAAATATTGACAGATTTAATACATGGCGATATCGTTGAGAAGTGTACACTTTCCATTGCTCTGCACAAAATGTGCCTCGGAATTGGCTCAAAGAATTTGCTAGCCTAGTCACTATCACATGCAGCTTGCTTTCGGTCGCTGAACACCTCAGTCCCAAAGCTGCCTAAATTTCGACATCGAATCATTCTTTCGGAGGTAGGAATGACGGTGGTCATGTGTGAAGAAATTGATTCCAAGAGTTCAAACCCCCGACCCCCTACGAGACTGTTCAAGCCGAATCTTATTCTGAAGCAGCAACCTCAGAAGCAGCAGGCATACAACACTGGGACTAGAATAGAGTGTCTGAGTGAATTTCAGTGGCGATTTACAGTCTGTTCCCTACCTAGATTGCCGAACATATTGCACACGTCAGCCAGGTCGAAGATTGTGCCAGCGCTGAGTCGAGAGTCGAGGGACTGCTCCCAGCATGCATGCTTACAGCAGTCCACACTGCGCGCACTACAGGTGTCTTCTTGCAGCTGTGCACGTACAGTGTCAATCAAGCCGGCCAGGCCCAGCGGGCCTGCAAAGTCGTCCAGTGGCTGCATGGATGCGGTGCACTCCACCATCATAGAGTACATGGCGCCACACACGGCTTCAGCCCATTGAAGCTGCACTGGAAGAGGCTGCATACTGAGCTCTTTAGCCAGCGCAAGGCTCACAGTCTGCAGCCACGGCACTAGGGGCCCGCGCTTCTCAGCCCAAAGCTGCTGCACTCGAAGTTCCAAGTCACTGTCAGCTACTGCAGTGACAGGTTCGTGTTTGTGGCCACCCGTGTGCGGCAGTACACAGGTACTCGCTTGCGGAATTCCGTGGCTGGGAACGGCAACTGGGAGCTCAGCAACGGCTGCACAGCTGCTGCTTTGGCCATCGTGCCAGTGGCTGTCGATCTGCACCGAGATGTCACCTTGCAGAGACTGCACCATTCTACCAGAGCCAACTGGCGCACTCGGCACAGGGCTGCTTTCAAAACTGCTTGCACACGCAGCAAGCAGCACAGTGGCATCTGGCGGGGACCGCTGCAGCGCACCTGGAAACGAGCACGCCCGGCTGAGATGAATGGGGTCGGCGCCGGAGAGCAGTCGAATGCGACTCACAGCCTTAGCTGCCAGCACGCCCGTATCCAATGAGTACTCCCGCAGCACCGATGGTTGCACGCCTCTTAGCTCCTTTTGCTTGACGTGGGCCACACTTGCCAGAGCGTACGAAAAGGCCTGCTTTGCGCTGGGCGCGATGCTGTCGGGCAACTGCAGTTGGCCAAGCACGCGCTCTGAAAAGCTTTCCCAGTCTGTCTGCTGCGTCGTTTGGGGCTGGGATACTGCTTCATGCTGCTGTGTCGCACCTTCTGCCCCCTGGGCTGCATTGGCCTGCGGCACAGTTGAGCTGGGCTCCTGTGCTGCTGGGGTGATTGACATAGTGCCATTGGCATCTGACAGCTGAGCAGAGGTGCGCTTGGTTTTTCGCCTGCGCCTTGATGGTCTCGCGGCAGTAATGGCAGCGGTGGCAATGGCGGCTTCGCCGACTGGCTGCGCGGCTAGCCCCAGCATTTGGCGCTGTTGTTGCTCCCACACAAACTGCAAGCTGGCCGCAGCGTGGCGCCGTTTGTGGCTGTTTCCAGAGCAGGTGTCAATCATATGCGCCCCTGTGTCTCCTACAGAGAACCAGGTTGCCAGGGTGCACTCCTGCATGGCTCGCCGGTGTGCCTCGTTGGTGGCATCAGGGCAGTCTCCATCCAGGGCCGCGAATATCACGGGGGGCAGCAGGGGGAAGCCATCGCCCCCCAAAGGGAGCCCGTGGTCGGGGAAGTTGGACAAGGCGAACAATTCTGACACTCTTGCGCACTCCTGCTCCGAGTTCTCTGCGACTGCACTGCCGAATACACAGCGGGCCGCCGCACACACAACGGACGCAAGGAAGCGGCAGGTCCACTCTGGGGAACCCAGCGCTGGGCCACCTGTATTTGACTGAGGAGACACAGGCATGCTGGGCTGGGGCACTGGTGGGGCAGCTGAATCAACCTTGTTGATAGCTGCAGCACCAGCTGTCTGTGCGTTGGAAGGGATTGACGGCTTAGGAGCACGGCTTGATGCGCTCGTTGTCACCACAATATCTGCACAGAACTGTAGTGCAGCCTGCAAGCGCATGCGTGCGGCTGTGACTCCGCATGCCGTGGAGCAGTACTTGGAGACGGAGGACATGTTGTTGCAACAGCCCACCCTGGCGCAAATGGGAAGGGGGGTGGCCCAGGCGTGATCGGCCTCTGCTTGACGCACGGACCGACCCCATTTTTGCCCCCTCCCCGCTGGTGCATTCACAGTTGCTTGCACGCCGGATTGGACAGGTGGAGCTGCTGCCGCCCCCCCCCTGCCAAGTTCAGCCACGGCTGCTCGCCTGGAATCGTCCCACCAACCGGGGGGAGGCACATATGGAACCTCCCAGGCGCCATTGGTGCCTGGCCCGATCACGTCGATAGGAGCCACTGCATCTCCATGGCTTGGGCCGCCTGCATACCCTGCATTTCCAGACGCTGGCGGGGGGGGTGCGCAGCTTACATCTCCAAAAGCTGACTTGTCGTTAGCGCCTGCCAATGTGTGCCCAAGTGCAAGAGCGGCTGAATCTCCCACGGCCTTGCTGAGCTCTCTAATGCCTGCGCGAGCAATGGCGCCAGTGGCACCGCTTTGTGCTGCCAAGTGTTGCAGCAGACTATTTCGCACTGGGACACTAGAGTCTGCAGGCCCTGGCGCCCAGGCAGCTTTGGCCTTGTCCCACCATTGTGCAGCAGTGTATGCACTGGATAGTACAGGTGTGTCTGCAGCCGACGCTAGCAGCAGCGCTCGCTGAGCTGCCAACGCTTCGCTTGACAGTACTGGCTTGCGAAAGTCCCCCGTACCCACATCTACAGAGAACAAAGATCGCAACAAACTGTCATCACGGCCAAAGCCCTTCCTTGCCCCGGCTTTCCAGGTGCCAGGCACGGCAAGCCCGTAGTCACCGTCCACGTCCAGGCCATGCAGCAGCGCAGAAACAGTTGGCGCGCTCCACTGCCGCCTTCCAAGCATTTTTGCTGACATGCTCTCCGCGGGCAACTGGATGCCAAGTCGAGACACATGCAGTGCATCTATGGCCGCCCAAGACATGGGTGGCATGTCAACAAACATTGATGCCCCCGTCACGCCAGCCAGCAGCTGAGCAAGATTGGGTGGCACACTCTGGGGGTCTGCCACTGGGACTGACACTGCCAAAGATGACATCAGTGTATCCAATGTACCAGCTACGCGCGTGTCTGCTTGCTGCGGGGACAGGGGCCCGAAAGGCTGTCCATTCTCGCCGGCAGCGGCAGCCAAACGAGCTGCCGATGCAAATGCAGTTGGCACCCCGGAGTGCATACAAAGCACCCTATCCTTCACCGCTTCGTCGTGTAAACGGGCAGTTGTATGCACAGATATCCCAGTGGGCTGCAGTGGGTCGAGCGTAGCGCTCAGTTCGCCCCACTGTTGCATGCAAGCCAGCTTTTCAGAGTCACTGTTCGCAGCACGAGCAGCCGCCCGGCGCCGAGCGTGTGCTTCAGACACGCCTCTCCACGGTCCCCACACCACATCTTTGCGATGCTGCACCGCCTTCGGGGTGCCGTCTTTCTCCCGCTTGCGCTTGGAGGCTGGCGCTGCCAGAGGCAGGTCTGCCTCTTCCTCCGAGTCATACCCATCCAAGTGCAGGTCTCGCCCCCACGCATCCCGCACCAGCCTGCGCTGCAAGGGATGCATGCCGAATGTGGACGGCGTAGTGAATTGCGCTTGTAGGGCATCACCACGTAGCGCAGCCCTGAGCTGCATCAACACCCCCCCCGGCTCACCCACCCACCGCCCAGCGGCAGTCTGCTCCCTGGCGCCAAGCAGCAGTCTGGCAGCATGCACCTTGCTGGTGGCATGCTCGCCAAGGGTCTGCGGGGCGTACTTTGTGCCGCGCTTCGATTTGAACTGCTTGCGTGGAGCAGGCAGAGTGCTTGCGCCGGCCTCGCCAAAAGTGCCCGGCAGCTCAGAATCGGGCATCAGCTCAAGCAGCGCAGCATTGGGCAGCAGTGATGGTGCAGCCCACACCACATCAGAAACGAGGCGGTGACCTATGGCCCCAAGCCCTTGCGCTGCCGGCAGCACCATGTTTCTGGTGCGCCACATGCTTGGCAGCATCGGATGTGCCACCTCGCTCTGCGGCTGCAAGGTGGCGGTAGTGACTCGTGTCAGCTCAGGAGGGGGGCAGGAGGGGTCCACTAAGCTGCGGATGCGGGATGAAGATGCATGCACAGCCACAAAGGCGCCTTTGTCCATCTTGGAACTTGAGCCGGAGCGCACAAGCGGCACCCGGGGCCCCCTGGCCACGGGCACGGCTCCGGCACTGGCCATGGGCATGGCAGTTGAGTAGCCAGGCGGCAATGGGTTAGCAGACAGTGCCTCTGTCCGCTGCTGGGCCAGCTTCTGTGCGAAAAAGTCCCTCATGTTGGCGCGAATGCCCATTCCTGCCACCACTCGGCGCGTCAACTCCAAGGCGCGTTGCACGCAGGTGCTGCCTGCCACAGGCTGCACAGGTACAGGGGCTGTTGAGGCCGGCGCAAGCAGCTGATGCACCCCTTCCAATAAAGCTGGGATGCTCACAGACACTGGCACCCGTGTAGCTTCGCAGGCACTAGCCAGGATGTCTGCTGTGTTGCTGGGCAGACGAAGGCTGCCCGAGGCCGTCTCCAAATCTCCGACGAATGGTGCCTTGCCGTAGTGTTTGTGCACGTGCAGTTGCTGCTGTTCGACTTGTCTGCGCAAAGTCAAAATTGCGTCTCCATTCGTGGCCGATTGCTGCACGGTGCTCTGCAGGAGCTTTGTTGCCCGAGCCAGACTGGTGCTGCTCTTGACAAACTGGCGAGCGTACAGTATTCGAAGAAGCAGTGTGGAGTGCGATGCTCTACGGCTCTGCCACTGCGCACACCATGCCAGGTGTGTCTGCTCCATGGAGGCAGGGTCAGTGCGGTTCAGCAAGTCGCCAGGGGAGGGCAGTAGAGCAGCGGTCGCCACTCCGGCGCGCGTGCGGCTCTCGTTGCTGCCCCCACGCAGCTTTGCAATGCCCATGGCACCCAACACCATGCTGAGCACGCTGTGTGCAAGCTCCATCGAAAACACGGCGCTTATTGGGCCAGTGCGCAGACAGGCAGCCAAGGGCGGGGCCGGCATGCCCACAGGAAAGCGCAGGCTGCGGGAGTGGTCACGAGCCAAGGAAGCTCCAAAGGCGCCTGGCCCCGTGGCCTGTGCCACTATGGTGCCCACAACGCCTCGTGCCTTGCCAAAGTCGGGGGACGGCACCATGCCTGCGGCCGGCAGCAGAAGATGGGTCCAATCGGCTGGCACCATGTGCCGCACGATCTCCTGCAGCCGGCGGGAGAAACGAAAGCGACTGATGGCGGCACCAAACACCACTTCTTCCAACAGCGTGGTGCCCTGTGCAGGACCGGGCACGGGGGCGACGAACGCCAAGCTGTTCTGCGGGGGGGGGCGCGGCGGCGAGGGCATTGATGCCGCTAGAAAGGACAGTTGGTGTGCCCGCTGCACTTGCGGGAAACGCCCCATGAACTCCTGCATCAGGCGTGTGAGATACATTAGGAGGCCAGTTTGCCGGGCCAGGACGGCGTATGGCGTGGAGGTTGAGTGTGGGCCGTGGAGGGGGGCCTTGTACAGCACCAGGCTGCTGGTGCCGCGTGAGGCAAGCAGCTGCGCATCCAGCACCTGCCACGGCTGCCCCCCCGCCTTGTCCTGGTGCAGCTGCAGCAAGGACACACCGTTCACCATGGCAATGATATCGCCTGGGGCAGGGATGTCCCCCAGGAAGAGGGCTGGAGTCTGCACCGCGGTGACCAGCAGCGCCGCGACAAGCTGTGGCCCGCAGCCCCGCGAGTGCGACACCAGAGAGGAAGTCAGCTCATCACCATGAGGTGTCTGTACCATTTGTACCTGGGCCAAAGTGAGGCCCATGCACTGTACGCTGCTGCCTGTGCAAGTGGCGCGAATGCCATCACTCGCAAACGCGGCTACCTTGAGCGGCGAGCCCATTTGGGTATGACTGGCAAAGCAAACGTTCAGCAAGCTGTTGGGCTTCGCAACCGACTTCACGTGGCTCAAGCAGTTGTCTCCATGCGTTCCAGCGATATACTTGCTTGCACAGGCGACCACGGCGTCGCCAGCCTGCAAAGGTTGCGGCAATTCTCGATCGCTTGCTTTTTTGAGGACGGCGGCCCCACTGTGTCGACTGAGTGAAAGCGGCAGGTTCAGCTTGCAATTAGAATCTGTTGGAAGGTCTGTGCTATATGTCCACGATTGACCCACCCAAGCGAAGTGCAAGAATGTATTGCCTCGCTCCACAGCCTGGAGGCAAGCCTTCAAATGCTGCGGTATTTGCTCGTGATGAGCAGTCATTGGGATCCTGTTTCAGCGATATGTGCCACGAGGATGCAGCAAAACACCCACTGAAAGTACAGTACCACTTTGTTTTTATTGGTTGTAGTGTGTACCCAAATTGTGCTTTGAAGCCCACAAGCGATTGCGGCGTGCAAGCTTTAATCCGTGGCTCAGCTCAGCACTTGCAGCCTGCTGCCAGCAAGCACGAAAATGTAATCGAGACGCTGTCGATTTGAACACCAAAATAATTGCATACAGCGCCAAATGGCATGCTCTGGGTATCGGCGAAATCTGATCCCCGACTCGTCTGCGCTTGTTGGCAGATAAAAACGAGGAGCTTGCAATCAGTGACGCAGCACTTGTTTGGGGGGTTATAGGTAGTATCCGCGAAGCGAACTACATTTTGAATTTACTTGTAGAACACAAATGGGTCGCGCCAAATACCTCAACGTGTCCCTTCGAAATTCTTAGCTTCCCTGCATGATAAAAAGTTGCTGCCAACGAGTGCTGCTGCAACGGCCTCAGGCCATTCACACGGTACCGGGCGCCACGAGAGTACTAAAGACGTCTGGGCTCACAAATAGTACAACGGAAGCACATAAAATGCTGTCCTGATTTGTTCGGCATCAGCCACACAGCGCAGTCGGGAAGCATTTAGCGTGAGGGCATCTGCAAGCCCAGCACTCTGGCGGCGTTCCCACCAGCGATTGCAGCTGCAGTGGCGCTGCCCCGAGTGTCGGTCACATGCCCTGTCAGCAGGTCCTGGTTCTTGGTGGTGCTCATCCAGGGGGTGGTGTCCAGGGGGGTGAGCGGGGAGTCAGCAGACATCGGCTCACGGCTCACGCCAGGGGCTGGGAAGAACGGACAGTCAGTTCCAAACATCAAGCGATCTGTCCCCACAAATGCCATGGATGCCTCTAAAGCAGGCGGCGCATACACCAGTGAGTCGTAGTAGAAGTTGCGGGTCAGGTATTCTGACGGCTTGGCGGCCAATTTACTTGCAATTGTTTCGTCGTGAGCCACGCAGCTGTCAAGTCGGCCAGCTAAGAATGGCAGGGTGCCCCCAGAGTGTGCCAGGAGGAACTGCATGTCAGGCACCTTGTCCAGCATCCCCGAGCACACAAGGCGAGACACTGCAGTGGTGGTCTCAAACGTGAACCCCAGGGCCAGGAACAGGGTGTGGCCGTACTCGTCACCGAAGTCTGAGTTGCCCACACCGAAGTGGGGGTGGATGAATGCGATGAGCCCCTCCTCGGCCAGGGTCTGGTACACTGGCAGCAGCGCCTGGTCGTCCAGCCAGTTGCCCCGCCCGTGGGTGGACATGATCACGCCTTTCAGGTGGGATGCCTTGGCGATGCGGCGGACCTCAGCACATGCAGCATCCACATCCTGCATGGGGAGCACACCAAATCCGTAGAAGCGCCCGTTGGATGCCACGCAGGAGTCATTCAGGTCGTCGTTCAAGTGAGACGCAAGGGGGATTGCCTCTGATGCAGACAAAAAGTCCAACCAGGGGTTTGCCAAACTCAAAACAGAGACATCAATTCCATGTGTATCCATAAATGCGATTCGGCGCTGCTCATCATAGTATTCGCTTCCGATGGGTCGCCCAATGGCTGTGGTGGAATTATCGTCTTCACCTGGCAAGATGATCAAGCGATCCTCCCCATTGAACTTCTGAACTCGTGGGACATTGGAACGCTCGCGAAGCATCTGCATGTATCTTGGAAGATACACATGGGTGTGAACATCGACAAATGGCATGGCCTCAGCAGCTGTACTGAATGCGGAAATTGATGCTGCCGGGCGGACGGCTGCGGCGGCCCGCCGCGCAGTGAGGGACAAAGCCATATTGAATCAAAAGTCTCTCGTGCACAAAATTATTATTGATTTTTAGTTTTAGTTTTTAGTTTAGGCTTTGCGTGGTTTGCACTGCTTGAAGAGGATCTTGCCGCATTTCGAGACCATGCTGGGGCCCCCTGCTGCGCTGGAGAGCTGGAGGGCCTGAGTGCAAAATTGTGAAGCATGGCATCCGCCCATCTGATGTGGAAGGCCAAAATTCCAGCCACATGCGCAGCCAGCATCAATCTGAGTCGATGATGATAACCTCAGAGCCCCCTTCTGAGTCAGGGGGGCTTCCGGCGCCGCTGGTTGGCTCCGGGTCGCCCTCTGCGACGCTCACCGAAGCGCTGGTAGCTGCTACCGCTGCGCCAGTATGCTGCCTCGTGCTGGCAGATTGCCGGCGGCGCACAAGCCCGCGAGGTGGGCTGCTGCTGGAGACTTCGTCGCAGCCGAAGAGAATGCTCATCGCTACCTGTTGAACTTGGGAAGCTGGTACAGCCCGCGCGGGGGACGCTGCTGCCTGTTCCGGTTGCGCCTGTTCCGGCTGACGTGGGCGTCGAACCACTCCTCGCCGGGGCTGTGGCTGCATAGCGTGCAACGGTGGGGGGGCTGCTGCGTGTGCTGGCTGCCGGCGGCGCCGAACCAGAGCCCGCTGTGGGGGCATGTGCACCCCCAGCTGCCGCACACGCTGGTCCTCAAGCAGGTCCGTGTCAGGCACAGCTGCAGGCAGTGCTGGTTCCGAGCTGGCCACCACGCCGAGCCCCTCCTCCCGCAGTAGGGCTTGCAGCACGTACCCAGCAGCACACGTGGCCTGCATGAGCGTGGGCCCGCGACACACGACTTGCAGGGGCGACAGCATGGGCACAACAGTAAAGCCTTTGCCAGTGGCTTCTGCCTTGGGAGCGAACGCTGCTGTCGCGGGGCTTTGTAGTTGGTCACAGTGCTGCAAGCGCACGCAGGCATCTTTCAATAGAGTGCTGCAGCCAGCACTCGTCCATACAGCTGCGCTGGTTCCCCCTTCGCAGGTGAGTAGCGAGTTTTGCAGTGCTGCACTGGGCATCCACTCACAGCCAATGGATGCTGGCTGGAGAGTTACAGTGTTTGTGCTGTTGGCGCCTCGGCTGAGACTGCACAGGGCTTCGTTCGCCCACAGCTGCCACTTTGCTCGCGTTGCTGCCACATACAGGATATTCTGTTCCTCATGCCACTCACTCAGTGCCACTGTGCCACTGCGCAGCTCGTGCAATGACTCTTGGGATGCCAGTGGGGTGCCTGCAGTCGATATGAAGTCATCAGCCAGAATTACCTCGTCAAACTCCAGCCCCTTACTCTTGTGAACTGTCCCCATGACCACATCTGCAGCGGCTGCATCGGACACAAGGCAGCACCGAACGCGCCAGATGATCGCCAGCACAGCACCTGGGCCATGTGAGTTGATGAACTTGATTTGGGAGCCAAGGTCGGAGCGGTTTGTGCGCTCCGCAAAGGTGTCCAGTGCCTGGATGGATTTGAAGCATTTGATGAGGTTGTCTCGGACCAGCCCATGGGCTCCCAGGGACAGACAGCAAATGTCCTCCAGCATACCCATGTTGAAAGCTGTTTCCTTTGGATTGCGGTGTGTGGCTCCGATGACTGCGATTCTCAGCACACTGTCTGGCCGAGCTCGCAGCGGCACATTGACAGAGGCCTCCCTTGCCTTGGCTGCACGCAAGTATTGTGCTTCAAGAGCATGAGCATCGTACGGGAGCATGGGTTCTGCAGTAGCATCCACAACCAACTGGCTCAGCTCAAACGCCAAGCAAAGCAGGGTAACATTCAAGCGTGCAAGAATGGCCACCGACCACGCCACACTGTTTCGCTCATGCGCGCCCGTATCCAAGGCCACCAGCGGCCGCTGTACATCCCCAATGTCAATTGTGGTGAAGTCGTGCGAGTGCAGTACCCTGCGCAGAAGCCCGCGGCGGCGGGCCAGCAAAACGTCGGGCTGCAGGGGAGAGTCCAGGGGAGAGATTGCAGTGGTAGACTGGAAGTCCGTGCTGCTACTGGGCAGACTGGCATGCTGCGTGACAGCATGCACAATGGTGGGGCTTGGGCTTTCCCACCGCACCCTGTCGTTGCGCTTGGATCGAGGCAGGCCGATGAGCGGCTCAGTCTCTGCCTTTCTTGTTCGGAGAATGCTGCCGGCCACGCGTGCGATTTCGGGGCCATAGCGGAAGCTGCGGGTCAGCCGTCGCACGAGCACATTTCTCTTTTCTGGGCCTAATTGGGCAGTGCCGCTGCTGAATGAAGTGGACAGAGTGTCCACCGCGCCTGCAAATGAGTACACAGACTGGTGCGGATCACCAACCAAGACAAGTCCACAACCCTGAGACAGTACAGTCTCTGCCACAACGGGTGCGCAGTCCTGTGCCTCGTCCAGCAGGATGATTCCATACTCTTTTGACAGCTTCGGGGCAGACATTTGATACAGCTTCAAGTAGCCCTCGTGTGTCATGGGCACTGCTTTATCCGCATGAGACACCATGGCGTTCCAAAGCCTTTGTGCCAAACCCAAAACGTGCTCTGCTTTGTATTGCACGCGGGGTTTCTCGGTGCGTGCATCCACACTGTGCTCAGGGGTGCTGGCCAGGGCAGCCTTGGTGTCGAATCCTTTGGGCAGGCGCGAAGCAGCTGCCAGTGGGAGATGCTTGATGTCCAACACCTTATCTGCGCCCTGGCAGTAAGCCTTGATGGTGTCTTTCACCCACGTGGCCAGTTCAAAGGCGTTCCCCGGCAAGCCCAGAGCCTCCCGCGCCACACTGAAGGAGATGTCCGACACGATGCGAGGGTAGCGCCGCCCGATGGCAGCGTAGGCCATCTTGTGCACGCTCATGACGTGCACATTGGGCGGAAAGATGCCCTCAGCAGCCTCCCGAATGCTGACGTTGAACACGAGATACAGCATGCGGATGTATGGTCTTGCCCGGGCGTATTCGACCAGAGTCGTAGTTTTGCCACTCCCAGCGAAAGCCATGACACGAAGTAGCTCACCCGCACCAACATTCGTATGAACAATGCTTTGCTGCTCTTCAGTGAGCTGTCGGCTTTGGGTAGGGGCGGTGTCGGCACCGGACCCTGCCCGGTGAGCCTGGCTCACAGTCCACCCACGATTCGCCCCAGTTCGAGCAAAGCCCCCCAGAGGATTTTCAATGGAGCGAATGCAGCCCAACAAGGTGTGCACCCGTCCATCAGCCAGTGAGAGTGATGTCGACAAGCCCACCTTGGACTGTGTGCTCTGCCAAATGGTTGCGGGCTCTGTCGTCACACTTTCCCCCTCACTGCCTTTTGGGGATGTAGATGACGATGCAGCACTGGATATGCAATCATCCAGCGCGGA
>Ga0307982_1000192_pt1 | contig 47540 bp, 16 predicted proteins | sample OrgLakmetagen989_FD_201847 | JGI IMG/M metagenome (GOLD analysis project Ga0307982, IMG submission 201847) | Saline water microbial communities from Organic Lake, Antarctica - #989 | ecosystem: Environmental > Aquatic > Non-marine Saline and Alkaline > Saline | place: Antarctica: Organic Lake... | reverse complement strand
CCGCCCCTCAGTGTGGCGACAGCACAAGCGACAGGCGTATTCCCTGTTGGTTTGAAGCTGCGGGTGAGCACGAGCAGCTCCTCCGTAGTGGCCACCTGCAGGGCTGCGGGGGCGGTGCAGCTGCTAGCGGCAGCTGGCTTGAGCCCATTCCCAGGCAGGGGGGGGCACACCAATGCAGCCCCCCTCGAAAGCGTGTCACCTGCCCTGTTAGAGGCTTGTGCGTCATATGATGCCGACACGATGGCAGCTGTGCAGCGCCTGCTTGCAGCCAGTGCCAGCGACGCCTCCCTGTGGTGCTTGGCCCTGCCTGCATCCATGGCTCCCGACGGCGTCGCACAGCGATTGCTGGCCACAGCACCTGCTGTTCTGCAGCTGCTGTCAGAAGACACCCTGCCTTACCTCGCTCGCAGCGCCCCCGGTTCGCCCAGTGGCGTGCATCTGACCTCCACCGGTGCTCTGCTTGCTGTGCTGTCCGCTCGACAGCAGGCCATGCCACACGCCTCCGCTGGGCGTCTAATGTTGGGCCAGCAGTCTTTACCAGCGGCAGCCTCTGCCCCCGTGGAGTGGTTCAAGCGGCGACACCGACTGCTGGGCGCCCTGTCCAAGGCCGCGCTGCATGCCCTGGCTGCAGCATCTGGCGGCAGCGGGGGCTCCCAGCTGCCCCTGGCCATCCTGCAGCCGGCAGCCACGAATTCGGCGGGAGTGCCGGTGATAGACAGCTCTGTATTGCAGTCGCTGCCGTCAGCGGCTTCCTCTGCCCTGGTATCCCAGGATGGGGGGGGTGCCCTGCTGTCCCTGGCCCTCGCTGCAAGCACCGAAGTGGTAGCGGGCATTTTGGGTACTGGTGTGCTGTATACAAACGGAGCGTCATCATCGCTGCAGGCAGCTCCTTGGTGCGGGCATTTGCACTCGGGCGTGGTGTCTGACATCTCCCAGGGCATCTGCGACGGCGAGTTGTGGGCTAGCTCGGTGGAGCATGCCCCTGGGGACGGCTGCCCGATTTCACCTCCCACGGCAATCCTGCTGCAGATCTCCTGGAGGGAAAGCATTGACAGGCTGTGGACGGCTTCCATGACACAAGGCTCCGCCTGCAGCACAGCACTAGTGCTGGATGCATGCAACGCGTTGTCGGCCTGGGGCGGCTGGGTGGCTTCAGCTGGTCGCACAGCGACTTCCGATGGTGCTCTGTGGGGCATGCCCTGCAGAGCATGGTGCCGGCATCCAGCTGCATACCTTCAAGCCCTGGCAGGACCCGATGCAGTGCAGGGCATGGCTGCTGCTTTGTCCACCTCAGCTGACCCAACAGCGTGGGTGCAGTCGCCGAGCGGCTGTGTGATGGCTCGCATGCATTTGCCCCGCCGGAAAACACACGCAACCAGCAGTGATTCGCCAGCACATGCAGTGCCACAGCATGCTCTGCAGCTCACACTGAATGTGCTCAGTGGCTGCACTGAGGGCGCTGGCAGTGATTGCAGTGCGGAGGTGATGCAAACTGCGTTTAGCCTCCTGCAGTCAGACACACCTCTGGCAGCTGCACACAGCGCCATTGCTCTACTGCGGGGACTGAAGCGCCTAATGGCCCTCTGTCGCATGGCTTGCGCCGATGATGCCGCAGGACAAGCAGCCACACCCAGTGCAGCAGCGAAGAAAACTGGCAAAGCCCACCTATCCGGCAACGCACAGGTGCGATTTGCTGGTGCAACTGAAGACAGTGAGCTCTCCGATGACGCGGCAGCTAATGGCGACAGTGATACAGAGGGCTCCCTGTCAACGCCCAGCACGACGCCTGGCCACAGCCTCCCTCCAGCCACCGCGCAGTCACTGCTGATACACGCCCTCCCTGCCATTCTACGCACAGTGGGACAGCTTCTACCATCCATTTCAGCACTACTGCCTGCAGCTGCGGTGCGAGCAGCTGTGGCATCACTCCTGCAAGACGCCGTGTGCGTATGTGCCCAAGGCGCAGTGGATGCCGCCCCCAGCCGTACTGCCCCCAGCACGCGTGAATGGAAGCACATCCCCCATAGGGAACTGCAGCGGCGCCAGCTAAGCATCCCTTCCTCACTGCGGGATTTGAGCACCCAAGCCACCCACAGGGTGCAAGCCGAAGCAGTGGCCCGGCCCCAGCCAAGCACTGCCATGCCTGCCACGAGCTTGCCTGCACTGAGGGAACTACTGCATCTTTGCTGCGATGTTCTGCCGCGAAAAGAGGGGCATGTCACCGCGGTGGTGTCGCATGTGACCCCGCTAGTGCCAGCTGGGGCGCCCTCCGGACAGCCGTGGCCCACCCAGGTGTCCATGCTGGAGGGGGGGGTGATTCTATCGCAGGATGTGGGCCTCAGCGATGACAACGCCGCGTATACATTGCAGTCACTACTGTATGGCACCGAAATGGATGCTGCTGAGGTGCTGTTTCAGCCCGGGCAGGAGGACGGGCCAAGTACCGGTGCCGAGGCAGCGGCCGTGGCAACGGCACACGCTGTGAACGGAACGCATGCGCACATGGCACAGGCCATACTGCCCGTATTCACATGCGCTTGGGCTGCAGCCCTGCAGGCTTGCGGCTCCCCCCCGGCTGCAGCACCGCAGTCTGGGCTTGGTGCACTTCACCCCCTTGGGGCGATGCCAGCGCTGCCCGGGACCAAGCAGAAGCCAGATGAAAGAAGGCGCTCCGCCATGAAGCTGACTGTTGCAATCGCGCAGCCAGAATCAGCCTCTGGAGCGAGCGAAGGGCTTGCACTGCAATTTCTGCTTTCTGCGCTTTGCCGTGCAGCTGGATGCGTGCTGCACACTGTGGCGTGTGATGGCAAGCACTGCGCACAAGCACTGCTTCTACCACTTTTGCTGATCATGTCGGGTAGTGTTGTGCAGCGCAGCAGTCTCGTGCCTGTGTTGTGTTACACTGCACACTGTCTCGCAAGGCGCACCCCCCATGCAACCATGTCGAGGGGCCCATCAACCAAGTTACAGGAAGCTTTGCAACTGGCTGCACTAGATGCACTCCCATCCATGCTATCCGCAGCACATGTTTTGCTGACACTCGTGGCAGCGGCACAGAGCGCAGGCGGCGTGGCGGAGTCTGCTGCACGGCTCTCTGTGGCCTGGCGCAGCTGGACGGAGGAAGCACCGAATACGCCCATGACTTGGCTAAAACCAGTGCTGGCACTGCATATTGCTCGGGCAGCTTGTCACTCTGGCGCTCTGGATACGCTGCCGTCTGCCTCCGGCGCTGATTACAGTATGTATGTCAAGGCCTCGGCGTCTGCCTTCAGTGCGCTAGTATCCCTGAGAACAAGCGAGCAGACATCGCCCGCAGCATCCATGGATGCCTGCGCTGTGTTCGCGGCGACGAACTTTCTTTGTGTTGCTGGTGGTGGCAGTGCGGGAGCTGCCATGCCTGTCTGCATTCCACGGTTGTCAGGCGACGCTTGGAGTGCAACAGCCATGACTAATGCTGCATCAGGATTGGCAACTGGCTCCAGCCTGTGCAGCAATGCAAGTGGAGTGCAATTGCCTCGCATTCCAGAACGAGCTGTGGTCGCACTGCGACATGCCGTGGGTGTCATGGCTGGTGGGAAGCCCCCGTCTGCTGCAGCATCCCAGGACGACTCAGAGCTTGCCCTGGCTGTGTGGTGTGCATCGTGGCAACACCAGTGGAGCGCGTTGTTATGTATCGTGCGCTCTGCACAGGAAACCCTGTACTCCCAGGGCGGGGGCTCGCTGTGCACAGCCACTCCATCTGTGCTGCAGAGCGCCCTTCTGCCGGGCGTCGCCAAGCTGCTGGAGGAAATGCTGCGCAAGTTCGTGCGTGTCGTGAGCGATGCAGCGGAAGCAGCATGTGGAGGCATTGGATCCACGCTGCGTGTGCGGCCCCAGGACACCGCTGCAGGTGGCAGCTCCCAGAGTGCCGTTGCTGCCCAGCTGTGTCTGGCGCTGCTCACTGCGTGCACTCACCGCGTGCTGGATCTATACGTGGTGGGCGCCAGCACCTTGGCTGTGTGCACCATGTCTGGCCCTGGTGGTGCAGCTTGGCCCACCCTGCTCCCCATCAGCGGGGGGGACACGGTGCACTGGTGGCTGGCGGTGTCCGTCAAGGGCGTTCTTGCCCTGGGCGAGGCGGAGGCCAGCATATCCGGGGATCTGGGGGAAAGTGCCACAGAGATGACCGCACCTGCTGTCACACGAGTGGTGATGGGCCGCGCCATGCAGTGGGTGGCGGCCGGCCTGGGCCCCCTTGCACCCACTTTGCAAGCTGCTGAAAGTTTGGAAATGTGGGCGGCAGGCACAACAGGGGACACAAGTGAATGTCCAGTGCCGCCTTGTACGGCTGTTTGGGTTGATGCATGGCCTGTGGCAGCAACTCTGACTTTCATCGCTTACATCACCGTTGCGCTTGGCGGCCAAGCTGCAGGTGAGGGGGGTGAAGGGGGGCTCGATGCAGACTCTCGCACAGGCTCCACCACACGCGAAGCCTTGTCAGCGCTGTATGATGCAACGCTGATCTTGCGTACGCAACTGCAGGCTTGGCCGCCGAGCGCGTCCAGCTCTGCCGCGGACTTTTCAGAAGCCGCCGCCAGCCCACCCTCTGCCAGCCTTCCATCTTCTGCCTCGGTGTCTCCAGCTGCTGCTGCGAGGCAGATGCTGGAGCTGGCGGTGTTTGTGAATGCCGAATGCGCTGTGGCCTTTGCTGACCTGTTGCAGCGGCTGCAGGGCGGCGACGGCATTGTGCAGCGCGCTGGGCGGATCAAGGTGTCCCCAGATGCATCCTGGCCTGGCATCGGCGGGTATGATTTCGACGATGAGGAAGAGGATGTTATTGAGACGCTACGGGTGTGGAAGGGGGGTCACGGCGACAGCACTTGCCTGGCTGCGAGTTTGGTGGCCAAAGCATCGGTTATGCTGCAGCTGTGGCAGCAGCGCCAAGCCCCGCACGCATTTGGAATGGAATTCTCCGAGCACAAGTATGCTGTGCAGCTTGATGATGGTACTCTGGTGCACTCAAATGGCGCACACGTGCAAGGTAGCGATGCAGATCACGTACAGAATGCCGTGCAGCAGGTGCCCTTGGCCGGCGCGGACGCTCCAAGCGACGCAGTGCTGCGGCCCCTCACTGGGCACAGCCTCAAAGAACTCACAGCTGCAGTGCCAGATGCCTGCAGTGTAGCTTTCTATGCAGCCGCCATAGCCCAGCCGGGCGGTTCTGCAGAATGGGAGGGGGCAGGCCACTCCAACCATACAGGTAGCAACAAGGCCGGACAGCACATTACAAGGGCACTTGTGAGTGAGTCGGGCGAATGGACCTGGCATTGCTGTGGGGCTTCAACTGGCGATAAGGCTGTACGCACGGTAGGCCACGGGCTGTGTGTGCTGGAGCAGTGTGTCCTGGATGCCGTGGCAGCTGCAGAAGCGGAGGGTCTGTGGGACACAGCACTGCAGCTGTGCAGCGGTCTGCAGCGTGCACTGCGCTCCGCTGGCGGCAGCTTGATCAGTGGGGCTGAGGCACTGTGGGCTGCAGGCCAGGAGGGGGCGTCTGCATATGCAGCCGGCCGCAGCCCCCAGCACGGGCTGACTGAAGCAGAGCATCGCACAGCCGGCGACCTCCAGTGCAAGCTCACCCATCTAGCTCTTGTGCAGCAGCGGTTGAAGCACCATGCAGCACCTGCTGCCCTAGCCTCTGGAAGCGCAAAGTCGTCAGCGTCGAAGCGTAGCACTGCAGGGGTATCCACGGGGGGGGACAATCTCGAGCCACTGCATTACGGCGTGCTGTTTGACGGCAACCGCTTTCCTGCTGGTGAGCGTGGCCGTTGGTTTGTGTACCGCTTGCAAGCGCACGAGACCGGCGGTGACCTGCTTGCCCAGCTGCAGTCGCTGTACCCAATGGCTACCGTGCTCACAAGCAGCCAGCCCATCGCTGTGGCACACAAGGGGGAGTGCATTGGTGCAATTGGCAGCCAAGGCACTGGGGAACCTTTCGGCCTTCCCAGTAGCTCCGCTGCCCCCCCACGCAGGGCACCGCATGGCCGATCTCGGCGGGCCCCCGCAACAGAAGCTGCCCAGGCGGCCGCTGCCGACATGTCCGTGTCCGCTCAAATGGACATGTGGCAGCGCTGCTTTGGAGGATACAGCACGGCCCCAGCACTGCAAGCTGTAGGCGGACAGCGGCCCTCCAGTGAGCAGTCAAGCCACGACGACAAGCGTCCCCTCGTGTGGCTTGGCGCCGCCGCCAATGGAGCCCCAGGCTCCGCTGCACTGCTGGCCCAGCCTGCGTCCTCCACAGAGGGAGGACGTTTGTTTGTGTTACGCCCTGGGCGATCTGCCCAAGAGACTGCAGATGACATCTTGCCGGGCAAAGACCTGGACACGAACCTCATCTACCTCGTGCCTCTTATCCCTGTCAAGGGGGGCTCGTCCAGCGAAGATCGATGCTGGGACACATTTGTAGGCCACGCCCCACGGCACAGCACAGTGGCGGCGCCCTGGATTTCTTCCCACGACACAGCCCGTCGCCAAAGCTCGGGCCCCCTGCCCCCAGCCATGCCCCCCCCTCCAGGGGCAACTGCTGAAGTCAGCAGCCGTAGTACGCGACGCAAGTCTGGATGGCGGAGGCTCAGCGACGACTCTGAACGCAAAAGTGACGTCAGCAAGCCTGCAAGCTCCGAGAAGACGGTATTTTCGTTCGGGGCACCGTCAGTGCCCGCTGCTGAACACAGGGGAATGGTGAGCAGTGCTGGCGCCGCTCGTGTGATGCTGCCACTGTTCTCTCAGGGCAAGTACCGATACGATCCCACCAAAGACAATGGTGTATTAAGTGTCGAAGACTCTTTCAATACCTCTTGTGACAGCCCTGTTGTGCGCATCGTGCTTCGACTGAGCCCCCCCAAAGCAGACGAAAGTGCCCCCCAGCCTGCTTGGTGTGGGGCGTACTGGCCGCAAGAGATCACCACTGCCCTTGGTCGTGTGGGTGCTTCCACCACGCTTGCCATCACCTGCACTGTGCAGCTGTGGATGCAAATGCAAGGGGGCGTCTCCCCTGTTGGGCGCAACCCAGCTGTGTGCACCCCCCCCACCTTTGCACTGCCCTGGATCACCAGGCGAGCTGGTGTGGCGTGTGTGTCACTTGCTGCAGTGCCTATGGCCGATGCTTGCTTGGAGCGCTGCGAGTGGGCCAACGCGCTGCTGGTGAATCGCCTTCGGTGGCTGTTTGCCAGTAATGTCATTTCAAGCATGGACGAGGGGGTAAGCTACAACCAGGGGGGTCTCGAGCAGGACCTGCCTGATGCATATGCGGACTTGGTCAAGTCTGTCACTGGTTACCATGCCGCTGATGTGAGCACGAAGGATGCAGGGGTGTTTGGGGCTGGCGCCGCTGGGGGGGTCAGGCGCCGCGGCAAGGGCCCCCGCACAGATGCCGCATCTGATGCAGCCAAGGAAATGCTGTCTGCACCTTTGATTGGCGGGGACAAACCGTCCACTATACTCACACGGCATTTGGCGCTGGGCACGCCAGAGTACTTGTCGCCGGTGCCTTTGCAGCAGGATGCTAGCGGAAACAGCGCTCCAGTGGCAACAGTGCTGTACCGGTCTACAGCAATAAACCACCCCAGTGCTGTGGCAACCCCACATGGCGCCCAGGCTTGGGGCGCTGGTGCCGCCAGCACAGCTGGTGCTGCCCTTCCGCCACGCCAAGGCAGTGTGGATGCGCTGACCCCTGTGATGAATGCAGCACGGCGGAAGAGCATGGCAGTGCCAATGTCATTGGCGGAAGGTGGCATCTCGCCAGAAGCGGGTGAGGTGCAGGGCAGGCTATCTCGCTTTGGCCCGTCTCAGGGGGGGGTGCAAACACCAAAAGGGGCCCTGTCTCGTGGTGCCTCATTTCGACAAGCTATGGGCTTCAACACTCCCCGCACTGGGGGTGCAGGCAAAGCTGGTCAGGTCAGCGCTGCAGCGACCCCTGTGTCTGGGGGCACCGCGTGGCGGGTCCCTCCGTCTCCCAGCATCAGGAGCATTGTGCCTCCGCCGGTTGACACTGGGGCCGCAGCTTTGGGCACCGGCGTCACCACGCCAGCAATGCTGCGGCGAGCATTCTCCGAGCGCCCAGGCCTGACGCGGTCCGCATCACAGCGTGACACGTCGGCTGCTGCCGGCAGCAGCCGCATGCTGCTCCGGCGCATGGGAAGCGACGGTGCCCTGCTGGCAGGCGAGGCAGCCACTGGGCGCCCCAGGGGCCCATCGTCGCGCAACGCCAGCATTCGGCGCCTGCTTCCTGGCGGAGAGTCCCCACAGCACCCCCCCAAACATGGGGTGTCCTTTGCGGGGTCTGGCTCAGACCCGTACGCCTCAGCTGGGGGGGAGGGACTGCGCCGAGGGGGGGGCTTCATTCTCCCAGGGGATGCCGAGCCCGTGCGGCTCCCCCCCCTCGCTCCCCCCAAAGCAAAGGCGCCAGAGGCCAACAGTCTCCAGGAACTGCTGCAGCGCAGCGCGGGGGAGAAGGCCCGATCCAAGTCTGCCGATGCACGTGTCTCGCTGCAGGCATCCAAGGATGGCGTGGTGCAGGTTGACTTGACTGCGCTGGGCATACTGGGTGCTGAGCTGCCAGACCCCCTGGACGAGCTGGGCTTCGGTGCAGGCGCACCCATGGATGAAGATGGGTGGCAGGCCAACGGCACACATGCATTGCTGCAGGGCTTGGTGGCGGCAGGCCTCGGAAACACCCTTGTGTCGGCTCCAGTGGCGGCGGCAGTGTTGGTGGCGGCGCTGCACGAGTGCGCTTCCCTGGCGGTGGATGCCGCGGCGGGCCCCCGTGTCGCCCAGGAGCTGCTCAACGACTACCACGCCTTGAAGGAGAAACACGCTGCAGTGGTGAAGACTGCGCTGCGGCGTGCGTGGAACCGTGAATTGAAAGAGCGGATGGCCCGGGGTGAGCTGGGCAGCGACGACGAAGTGTCGCAGCCTGATTTCACGTCCCACCCAGACATGGCTGGGGCGGCGCACTGGGTGTGGCCTGCCATGCGCTTGCGCCGGTCCCTGCGCCTATTCCTGGCACTAGTGACTGAGGCCGTGACGGCTCACGACCGAGTCAGCAGTATGCAGTTGTGGAGTGACACACTGCAGCCCGAAGCAGGTGGCAGCGATGGCGGCCCAGGCGAAGGGGCGCAGGCACCGCATGCAGCGGTGCACAAGCTGGGCAGCGCCCTGCTTGTTCGTGGCACTCGCCAAGTAGTTCTGCAAGAAGCTCTGCGGGGCTTATACGAGGGCTGGTCGCTGTGTGAAGGTGCGGTCAGCACTGCTGCGGACACAGGTGCGGTGCCACGACCATGAATGGCGCACACGTTGAATGCATTTGCTGCGTGAAGGCACCTAAACAATGATTTCAAACATAGTGCGGCGGTAGTCATTAACCACCTCTGCCTCGTCCATGACCTTGGCGGCGGTCAGGTGCCCGTCGACGCCACCCTGTGTGGATGCCACGATGGCTTGTGCCCGGGCCTCCAGAGCCACATCAGGCTCCAGCTCGGGGTACACCATGGTCATTTGGTCAGCAGAGTACACGTAGATGTTGTTGTACAGCTTCCAGTATACCTCTCGCACCCGGCGCGCTGGATGGAAGAGTCCTTGCAGTACGTACTGCAAGATGCGGCCGCCCCCAAGAGCCACCCGCAGGCCCTCAATGGCTTCAAACACCGCCCGCAAAAAGTGCGGGGCGTGTTCAAACAGGTTTGGCCACACGTGGTTGAGCAAGTGCAGCATGGCGTCTTCGCAGCCCAGGCCAGACACGCCCAGGGAAGCATGAAACACAACGTTGCAGGCGATCTGCCGGTGCACTAGGTCGCGCTCAATCAGTGCATCCTCTAGCAGAGACAAAATGGCATACACGTAGTCCTTGCCCATTTCACCAATGTACTGGAACAGGAAGGACATGGCCTTAAGCACTCCATTCTGCACATTCAAATCCGGCATGCGGTACTCATTCATCAGTGCAGGCAGCACAGTGAAAGGCTGGCAATTTTCAGCCACAATTGCAATGGCAACAGTGGTGCACACGCGCAGTGTCCGCTCCTGCACTCGCAAGTTGCTCAGCAGCACGTGCATGACATCTTGGGGGCCCACCGCTTTGGCGATGTACCCGAACGTGTTTGTGGTGGCGCGACGGATGGCCTTCTTGTCAGCCTTGAGCAGCTCAAGCAAGTCGTAGCAAATGCGCATCCACTCGTGGGCAGACACGAACTCTGAGCCGCGGTCGGCAATGCGGCCAACCAGTTGAATGCACGATCCCATCACCTTCTCATGTCTGTTCTTCAGAATGGGCGTCAGCCGAGGCAGCAAGTCGCTGATGGGCGGCTGCATGTTGGCCATGCCCACCACGCTGACAATAGCGGTCAGGCCCCGCAGGATGCTGCCCAGCACCTCAGGGTACTCCTCCCCCAGGCACTCGTACAGCACCACCCCCAGGTGCGTCAGGCGCTCCTCCTCGGAGCAGGCCACCATGACGCCAGCAATGCGGCAGATGAGGTCTGCTGCCAACTGGCGCACCTTTGTGTTTTTGTTGTTCAGGCGCCACTTGATGCTGCCTGCAATCTGCACCAGGTAAGGCTTGGTGCGCTTTCCCAGGGCACGGGCCACGGTGCCGAAGCCGCTGAGGATAGTGAGGGACCCCTCGTCACCCATTTGCTGCTGGAAGGCGTACACGATGCCGTCAATGAGCCGCTCCTCCAGACGTGGGCTGATGTCTGCAGCGCCCATGTTGTCCACGATCTGCTGTACCGCGTCCATCACCATCACGCGGTAGCTCTCCGCTTCGTCCTTCAAGTCATCCACAATGCGGGAAATGACGTCACTGAGGCCCACTTTGGACGCGACTTCCACCGTGGTGTCCACCAGTGCCGTGGCATCCCGCTTGTCCAAGGCAGTGCGCCGCACCCAGAAACAACGGAAGAACTCAGGCAGCACGTCTGCACGCACGTACTCGGGGGAAACCCCGTCGGTGCTCACACACTGCTGCACCACCTTGAGCACTGTGCGCTTGATTTCGCCGTCGGGGTTGCTGAACTGCCGGATGAGCGATGGCATCAAGTGCAGCGTGACGTTGGAAGCACGCACTGAATCCATCAGCGGCACAATGCAACCAATGGCCTTCAAGTACGCAGCAAGGGTCTTGCCCGTGTGGTTCTTCACGCCCGACCACAGCCCTGGCGCCACGGCATCAAAGGCCTCTGAGCCGTAAGGGAAGGCTGCCTCTGCCAGCGCTGCCAGGGCATGTGCCGTAATGGCTTGCACCTTGCCGGAGGAATCCGTGAGGCCGTGCCCAATGCAGTCCACCATGTGTTTCAGGTGGGGCAGCACGCCACAGCCCTGCAAAATGGCAATGCGCTGCACAATCTTGATGCCGGTATGCCGTGCCTCCCACGATCGCTGGGAGTTCGCCACCGCCTTGAGGAAGGGCAAGATTGCCGGGATGCCCAGGGCAGACGCCACAACAGCAAAGGCGCGGGCTGTGCAGTTGCGGGAGAATTCGTCACCGCTGTCAATGTCGGGGCGCATGATTGCGATCATTGTTGACAGGCCTGCTGCCTTTGCGAGGTTTGAGATGATCTCACGTGCCTCCACTCGAGCATAGTAGTCAGAGTCGATCAGCATTGGCTCCACCACACGCAAAATGTTCTTCACATGGGGGCGCACCGCGTCGTCCAGCTGGAAAATGAGCCTGTCCACCAGCTTCACCAGCACGTGGCGCTCCTGGTCCTCCAGCCCTGGGGACATCATCAGCGGCAGCACCTGGGAAAACAACGCATTGGCGCCAAAGGAGCGGGCGCTCTTGGTCAGCATGCGCATGCCTGCCTTACGCTGGTGTGGCATGCCGTTCTTCACCTTGAGCAGCAAAGCCATGATTTTGCGCTCAGTGAGCGCCGCTGGGGTCAAGTCTGGCGTGCCGTCACTGAACATGGGAACGGGCTCCAGCAGCGCAGCGAAGTACTGCGCATCCTCTGGGCGCATGGGCGGCAAGTCATCCACTCCAATAACCTCCGCCACGTCTGCCTGCAGCTCCTTGGTGAGTCCCACCCCCTCCAGTGTGGCTGCTTCCGTGTCCATTGTAAAGCCCCCCCCATCACCCCCTAGCGGCGCCGGGGTGCTCATCAGCTTGCGGCTGGGGGTGCGCAGAGGCACGTAGCCCGCAGGCGCTTCCAGCACGGTGTACCCTTCTGACGGTAGCAGCTCATCCAGCTCCTCGTCGGACATGTGCCGGTTGCGCAGCTGCAACTCCTCCTCCGCCCGCAGTGCCTTGGCGGCGGCGGGGGTCACGGCCCCAAAGGCAGCCAAAGGCGTCACAGCGCCTGCTTGACGACTGGGCGTCATGCTGGCCGCCATTTGTGCCACCTTGCGTGCAGCATCAGCCAGAGGCGTCGGCGCCACTGCTGATGCGGTGGGGGTCTCGTCCCACCGGCTGCGCTTGCGACCAGCAGCCGGTGTCTCCCCAAAGGCAACACCTGCAGGCGTAGCTCCAACTGGGGTCGCAGCAGCACTGCTTGCCCCTGCAGGCGTAGCCCAGGATTCGGTCGTCCCGCTGGCCACGACTGGGGTCTCGCCCCACGCGCTGGCTGACGGGGTAGCGCTGGTAGCAGACATCACGGGGGTAGCATCCATGGCTGCACCACCCACAGGGGTCGCATCTAATGCACTGGTTGCGGGTGCTGCAGAGTCCCACCGGCGCCGCTTTCGGCCGCCAGTCGGGCCGCCAGCGCCACTGCCGCCGCTGCCTGAGGCAGCTGCACCAAAGCCACTGCTAGAAGTGGATGACATGGCCGCACGATCTTTTGCCGCCTCAAGCATCATCTTGTTTTCTTCTTCTTGCCTGGCAAGCTTGCGCTCCAATGCTGCTTTCTCGTTCAAGACTGCTTGTCTCTTCATGGCCTCAGCGTAAGACCGCACGGGAGTCTCGCCCGCAATTGCATCTCCACCGGTTGGTGAAAGCTTGGCATACTCGAATCGTTTCTTTTGATACTGCGAAGTGTGATGTGTGTGCTACGAATGTTCTTTCTCGTAGAATGTGCCAGCTTAGCGGACTGAAGCAAATGTGCGGAATTGGGACAAAGCGAGACGAGAAGCTCGCAGGGGGAGGCATTATTCACGTACATCGCTCTCACGATCAGCAATGCGAGTATTAACCATACCAGTATTTGCTTGACGAAGTTCGTCCATCAATTTGTCGTCACTTTGCTCAACAGCTGCAGCCTCGTTGCCTGCCGTTCGGCGGGACATGGCCAAGGTGGCTGGATGAGAGGCGCCTTGCTCTTCGCCTTCATCTTCAACGTCTTCAACAGCAATTGAGTCAACAAAATGATCAGATCCAGTGGACACTAAGCCACCGTATAAGCTGTCGTCGCCTTCTGAAACGCCGACTTTGTCGCCATCACGCTGGGACATGGCGGATTTTGCAAACACTACCGAGGGCCAAGTTACTTCAGATTTGCGGCTTGCACGGGATCAAGCCAGCCTAAACCACCTTGAATGTGCTTGGATTTGTTCCAGTCGCTGACTTTTCAAGTCAAGCCTTGCCCCCGATGAACACGTACAGGGGGTCGGGTTCATTCGCCTTGGGGGGCATCGTTTGCCCTCTTCAACGCCCTGCAAGCCCACCTAAGGGAGCCTCAGAGGGGCTGAGTACAAGCATATGAATTAAGTGTGCTGCAGCTGAAACAGAGTCATTACAGGTCCATCACAGCCTCCCCGGCTGCCCGCGTCAACACGAACAGAGACTTCATGTACGCTGTGAGCACCGCTGCCAGGGCGCCAGTGGAAGCTGGCCAGCAGCCCTCAAAGCAGCCGGGCTGTGCTTGCAAGAGCTCACCCAGCAGTGCATCTCCCATGGTGCGAACTTCCCCCCCAGGGACAGAGGGCGCTGCCGCCCCACTTGCCGTCTCAGCGCCCCCTGCCGCATGCACCCCAGCCGCTGTCGACACAGCCTTCACGGGATGGAGCACAGGCACAGAGAGCACGCTATCTGATCCCGTGCGCACAGACACTGCACCGTCACAGGTGCTGTCCCCCGATGGTGACGCCCTGCCGCTGGGCAGCGCTTGTTTGCTCTCCAGGATGTAACAGGTCACCGAGCGCAGACGCGGCCACTGCTGGGCCACCTTGGCCGCCGTCAGGCCCTCCTGCACGGTGCGGCGCATGGTGTCGGGGGCCCACCCAGGGGGAAGCCACCACTCCAGCCCCACATACGTCACGCAGTCAAGGGGGGTGAAGGCGACGGCCTTCCCGTGGGCGAGCCCCCCGGGCGGGGCACGCACCATGGGGCCATTCTGCACAGCCATTTCTGTGGGACAGCTCATGAGAGGCGGGTGCTTCAGCTGGCGGGCACCGCTGCCCCTGCAGGGGGAGAGCATCTTGGGGGGGAAAGCTGTTTTGTTCACTTCTGCTGCACTGCTTGCACCACTGAGCACCCGCACCATGCTTGTTTGCATGCCATGTACTTGGGCAAGCATGTTCTTCACAGACCCTGGATGCATCAACACCATCGGGGTGGCACACGCACAGTTCCCGTTTCCAGCGCCGCAAGCAGCGAAGTCTGCCTGGCTCAGGCCCAGCATTTGCGAGGCTTCCAGATTCGCAAATGTGGACTGCGGCTTGGCGCCCTTCACCCAACGCATCACTGTGTCTGTGGTTGACATGCCTGCCAACTCCTCGGCGCTGAGCGCCTCCAGCCCGCCAACCTGGTGGTCGAAGGTCATGCGAAAGCAGGGCACACTGCAGCGCGCCACCGCTGCCCGCATCTCCATGCTGTCGTCCTCCCGGGGACGCAGCAGGCTGTGTGCTGACATGCCAGCCGGCAGCGGCAGCGTGCTGGCCAGCGTCCACCCCGGCATGGTGATACCGCTGGCAGCGCCGCTGGAGTGCTGCTTGGCGGCGGCAGCGGCAGATCGGGAGGCGATGCTGCCAGTGTCCCATCCGTGCACGCTGCCATGCTGTGACGGCGCACCCGAAGCCATGGATGCTCTTGAACTTGACTGGGCATCACTTGGGGCTGCCTTGGCATTGCCGGAGGCGCCAGCTGCGGTGCTGGCCGAGGGTGTTTCCGCGCTGGCGGAACCACATTCGCTTTGCGAGTCCGCCGGCAGGATTGGGGGGGACAAGGATTGGTCGTGGGTGGTGTCTGCTGATGACGCACTCCAGTGCTGTACAGGTGCTGTTGGTACTGCGTCAGATCTCAGAAACAGCATGCGCAGTGAAGAAGGCATGAAATCAGCCAAAGCTGGAGTTTGGGCGTTGTACTGCTGTGCAGGCACACCAGCTCCACCAACCGCCCCATCAACGCCAAGCAAAACACCATATCCCTGCTCAATTTTGTGTGTTTGCACGCCGGAAACTCCTGGCAGCGCCTTTGCAGCAGGCAGCTGCGGCGACTCAGCCCACCGAGCGAACGCCCCGCCCCAAAGCCCACCAGCCGGCTCAGGAGCTGCCACAGCAGGAACGGAAGCATCGTTGGTGTTTTCAACGTTTCCCTGTTCCATCTGCAAAGTTGCCCGGAGAGCTGCTGTGTACACGTCATCGGATTCACTTGAGCACAAGAGCTTCTGCGGCTGAGCCCGGCGCTCAGCTGAGTTGCAGACTGAGCTGTCAACGCTGGTGCGCTTGATGCCGCCAACGTTTGCTGACAGAAGTTCCTCTACTTTCGGACGTTGACCATTTCGGCGTTTTCGCACTTTGTCAACGCACTCCAATCCAAGCTTCTGTGAAATGTCGAAATGCACAGCCATTCAAGTTGGCAAGCGGCAGCAACAACTCAAGCTGTGGACGTTGCAACACGCACCTTGCAGCGCTTGCACGGTCTGGAGCCTGTGAAATGCGATGAAAAGTGTTGCTCTGGACTCTAGTTGCTCAGCATTCGTAGTGAAGGCTTGCAAACAATTGAAAGTAGAGACAATTCCAGGCACGCGTGCGCAACCAAAGACAGCGCACAGTTTGCAGGGTTATTTTCGGTGGCAAACAGCAACATACATACCATCACATTTGCGTTTGCCAGCCGAGCATGCCTGCACATTCCGGGAAGTCAAGAATTGTTTCGTGCGCATCTTTCAGCGACACGGAGCAAGAAGTTACACTACGTACCTGACAAGCGCTATTCAGAGAGCCTGACCGGATAAGCAACTCGATATCTACTATTTCAGCAGCCTTGGGCTCGGTATCCATGCCTGCTTGACCTTCGGCAGGTCGTAAGGAGACTTCCTTGGAGGGAGTGACCAATTTCCGCAGGATGCTAGCAGCAGGCTGAGTGGATAATCACTGCTGCACGCGGGCACTTGTTTTCATAAGTAAGCTCAAAAGCGACTGAATGGTTGATTCAAAGGAGTCTGAGGTCACACATGCCAGGAAGCCTTCTCCCGCAGCATGCTTCTGAGCCCCCCAAGCACAGCAGGTGTCACACTGCAGGCCAGATATGCGTGCAAGGCAGCACCCCTCAGGTCGTGGAGCAGCTACAAGCCAATGACTGCTTCCCCAGCAGCTCGCGTCAACACGAACAGTGATTTCATGTACGACGTGAGCACTGCAGCCATGGCTCCGTTTGAGGTGGGGGGGCTGCCTTGGAAGCAGTCTGGGTGGGAAGCAAGCAGGGACTGCAGCAGCACCTCAGCTGATTCAGACACTGTGGCTGCAGGCACACTAGCCATTGATGCAGGGATGAATGCTTCCCCTGCCCCTGCTTGCATCATGCCTTCACACACGCCCGTGCGCAGTGCTGCCTGTGGTTGTCCACCCTTTGAAGCAGTGCACATAGACAAAGCTACGCCTGTGACAAGCTCTTCAGCATGATGCTTCTCGCTATCCAGCACGTAGCAGGTCGCCAAGCGCATCCGCGGCCACTGCTGGGCCACCTTGGCCGCCGTCAGGCCCTCCTGCACGGTGCGGCGCATGGTGTCGGGGGCCCACCCAGGGGGAAGCCACCACTCTAGCCCTATGTATGCTGCAGCAGTGGCAACGTCAAATTGCCCCTTCCTCTCCACTACATTCTGCAGCCCGCCTTTGGGCGCTGTGAGCATGGCCATGCTTGGCAGGGCTGCCTCCACCGGGCAGCATGCCACCGGCTGGGGGGACACCTGCCCACTTCTGGAAGCCTCCGTAGCCATCACAGCATTAGGAAGGGCACTTTTATCCACATCAGCTTCTGTGATGTCCCCCTGCAGCAGTTGTGCCATGGTTGCCTTCATGCCCTCCAACTGGGCAGTCACGCCGCGTACAGTGTCTGAGTGCAAAAACATCAGTGGCTGCGCTGCCGAGCCGGAACTTGCATCTGTTTCTGCGCCAGTGATGTCTGCCAGCACGAAGTCGCGCCAATCCAGCCCGAAGAGCTGGGCACACTCAAGATTCGCAAACGTGGACTGAGGCAGCCCGGCTTGAATCCACCGCATAACTGCGTCAAGGGGGGCTTCCTCCAGACCATCTACGCGCCCAAAGTCATCCATGCCCACAACATTATGATCAAAGGTCATGCGAAAGCAGGGCACACTGCAGCGCGCCACCGCTGCCCGCATCTCCATGCTGTCGTCCTCCCGGGGACGCAGCAGGCTGTGTGCTGACATGCCAGCCGGCAGCGGCAGCGTGCTGGCCAGCGTCCACCCCGGCATGGTGATACCGCTGGCAGCGCCGCTGGAGTGCTGCTTGGCGGCGGCAGCGGCAGATCGGGAGGCGATGCTGCCAGTGTCCCATCCGTGCACGCTGCCATGCTGTGACGGCGCCGACCCCCCTTCTGAGCTTGGTGCAGGTGGATATGGAATACGTAATGCCATGGAATCTAGGTGGCTATGCCGCCCAGCGCCTGCATCCACACCAAAGGGCGCTCCCCCAGTGTCAGCTGCAGCTGGCTCACCTGCTCTGCACACCTCATGCTCCTCACTACACTGCGACAAGCTGCTCCAGCGCTGAGCAAACACACGTTCAGTAGTACTTGATCCCTGCACATGTTCGTCGTCCTTTGCGAAAGAGGTCAGCCAGGGAGGAAGGCAGCAGATCAGCTAGAGACGCTGTGACGCTGGAATGCTGCAGGTTTCCGGGGCTGGGCGGGACAGAGGGCAAATTCCCAGCAAAAGTGTCATCAGTATGCGGTGCAGGTGCACATATCAAAGCAGGGCTGAGTACTGGGTCGCCCAACTCTGACGGGTGCCTATCGTGTCCAGTCGCTGTTGCCTGAGTGGCATTGTTGCTGGGACCATGCAACACCTCTCTCAGTGCTGCAGCGTAGGTGCTTGAACCCAGCGCAACACGTTCACAGTATTCTTTTGCAGCTATTGAATGGTCTTCCTTGCCTGTGTGAATTGGATGCTCGAAAAGTTGTGCAGCAGCACTTGGAGAAATTTTGCCGGCAGGTGGGCGAGCCAAGTTGTGAGGTTTTCGGACAAGATCAACGCAAATCAGGCCTGCATCCTGCAGACAGTAAGAATATCAATCGAAAATTTATCGTAGTTCCACCCTTTGCATCACTGTTTTGGATCCAAAGAACTCACTTGACACCCCTCTTGCAAGGCCGTTGGCTGGCCTGCGACGAGCATCAATCATTTATTGCATTTGTTTTTGGAGCACTTGACGACTAGTGCAGCCCGCAGCAACTTACTGTCACAGCTATGCTTACGATCGGAATAAAACTGCACAAATTTACAGCTCATTGGTATCGTGGGCGAAGCCTCATGCAGGTGGGAATTTGCATCTCGCAGAACTCGAGGTTTGAGAGCACCATTTGCCTAGTATACTCTCCACATGCAGAAAAATATCGACCGTGAAGCAAAACCATCCCTTCAACATACCTGACATGCTGTATTTAAGCGGCTGTGGCCGCTTGGCAGCGTTGCCAAGCGAATCGCCTCCTGTACCATTGCCCCACTCGACCTCTTGCGGGCCACACGTCGCCCATACGCCACTTCCCGAGCTTGTGTGTCCTCTGGCTACGACTGCTGCACTAGAAACGGCGCACAAGAAACATATCATTACCTTTGTTGAATGGGTAGCTCACTTACGCTGCCCCGTGCCTCCTCGTGGAGCCCCCCGGATGACGCACAAAAGCCTGCTTGATGATGCTGCGTGGATTCATAGCTCAGTTTTGTATTGTATACAGCACGCAACAAACACCGCTCACAGCACCTCATGGCGGGCCACCTCAGGCAGCGTCGTCCTCATCTTCGCCGTGGCCGGCCTCAGCAGCTGCGGCGGCGGCGGCAGCCTGCTTGTCCCGCGGGGAAAGGGAGGCCACCTCGGCAAGGATGTTCATGAGGTTGTCGCCCCCTGCAGCGGCCTTGTCGCCACCTGCACCCGCTGATGCCACGCCCGAGGAAGTTGAGATGATTCCGTGGCCGTCGCCACTGCCAGCAGCAGTCTGAGCAATGGTGGTGGCCACAGGCGTGAGCCCCACTGACACGCCAGCATGCCCCCCCAGGAAGCTCTGCAGCGCCGCGGAGTCTGCGGTGCTGATGCCAGCCATGCTTGAGGCAAAGCCCTCTGTCAGGCCAGCACTGCCAGGCCATGCACTGTAGCCGCCGGACACTCCACCAATGCCTGGGGCCATGAGGCCAGGCAGGCCAGCCGCTGAGCTCATGGGGAAGGCCCCCACACCCCCGTGCAGGCCGTGCCCTAGGGAAGCTGCCGTCATGGCAGCGGAGGTGGACAGGGACATGCCACCGGATGTCGAAACACCCAGGCCCATGCTCAAGCCACCTGTTCCGCCCATGGAGAATGGCAGCAGGCCCATCTGGGGCAGCCCTGCGACAAGGTCCATGCCGGTGCCATGCATGGGCAGAGGCAATGACGACAAGTCCATGTTGGCAGGAAATCCAGCCAGGCCAGCACCTCCAAAGGCAGCCAAATCGCCCAAACTCATGTCTTGCAATCGTCGCTTGGGCAGTACGTTCAGTTCCCCTGCCAGAAGTGCAGCCATGTCCGCATGGTGGTCCTTTCCGGTCAATTTCCGTTTGCGAGACTGCAAATGGTGCATGCCGCCTTCACCCGACCGCCTGGGCCGTGCTCCACCTCGAGGCTTTCGAACGCGATCCACGCAAGCAATTCCCAGTTTCTGTGCAGGAGGGTGGTGTGAATGCGAGCCAAGTGGCACAATTTGAGGCTCAACGGCAGCTACAAAAGCGTTTGCTGTCAAATTTATGCAACTCACTCGGCAGCGCTTGCATGGTCGATCACCTGCACAAAAAGCAAATATTGAACTGGCTGTTATGTTAATGCCCATTCGGGATTAGGGCAAACAAGCGCTAAAATTGGAGGATTTTGTGTGGTGTCTAAATCCGCACCACAACGAGTGAGCAGTGGTACTTTGAGCCAGCTCACTGCTGCAGCAATTTATCGCAACCATGAATGCACAACAAAACCTACCATCACATTTGCGCTTGGCATCAGCGCAGGCCTGCAAAATATAAACGGTTGAACGATGGTCTGATGCAAGGCAGGGAATGGAGCTGCGGAACTAGCTAAAAAGTAGCTGCTCAGTGCTGCAAACCTACCTGGCATGCAAGGTTGTACTTGTTCTTCACAACACGTGTACGGGCACTGGGGTCTTCGACGCTACCACCGCCCAATTCAGGAGGAAGGTCATCCATGGTAGCTGCCGGTGTGATGGTGTAGCTCTCACAAGCGTCAGGCAATGCAAAAGCCGCAAGACTTTGCTTTGTGAGTCTGTGTTTGGGCCAAAAGCCGGCATCGCGAGTGTTTTTTAATTGTAAATGGGTCTGGCTTAATTGGCTCAGGTCGCGCGTGCTCTGCCAGTGGAATGGCAGGTGCATGGCCTCAAACAGGGGGGCCTATGCTCACTTTGTGCGAGATGCGGCTTTGCGGTATTTGATTCAAAATCCGCAAACCCCTGAAGGCATCATTCCTGAAAGCCGGGAAAAAATACACATTTATTTGCGTTTCGCGGATGCTGCGCGGAGCAGCGCCAAAAGCAGACTTTCGTAAAGGGCACACAGCCAGAGCGAAACGCGAAGGCACCGCTGAGACACAATCCCCGCTCCACTTTGTTGATTCCTGCGGCCCTGTTGCAGCATCTCAAGAACAGCAGGTTTTGAAAGTTTGTTGACCATGTCAGCAGCAAGTCGCTGGCCGGACAGTGCCCCTGCAGGTCTGTCAGATGAGTGCAGTTATCTATGAGTTCCCGACTGTCATCTTGTGCAGGCTGGCAATGCTGCACATCAAGGTCCACGGGCGTGAAGTATTTTTTCAACAAACGCACAAATGTGTCGCTCTGGTACGATTTAGCACTGCCTGAGGGCTGGGCATGGGGAAAGGGAAGAACCAATGAGAAGTTTTGGCGTCATTTGGAATCAGGGCACACACTGCCACGGCGGCCAGCAACAAACGAGGTTATTCCTGCCGAAATTCGCCATGGCAAACGGGCCCGAGATGAAACTTCATCTGCTGCAGCTACAAGTGGCTCTGCTGCGTCTCGACCAAGGCCCGCATCGAGCGAGCCCAGGTGGCCGCGACTGCCCGGCTTCCACGCATCTTCTTCTGAAGAGATGTACATGGATTACCCCACTGAGCAGCCATCTGGCACGAACACAACAATGCAGCATGCATTCACTGATGTGCACAGCTTGATTTTGTGCCAGCTTATGCCTTCTGCTCGAGATGCAGTGCTGGATTTGGGCTGTGGTACAGGCGGCTCCTCGGCCACCCTGGCTGACATGATCCCGCCGACTCAAACCGCCTGCAGAGTGTATGCTGTGGACTTCTTTGACAAACAGTATGCTAAGGACCTGGCAGCTGCAGCTGATGAGCCAGCCACGGCAGCGGCATTGTCGGCGCTCCCATGCAGTATGCTTGAGGCGTTTCAACACAACGTGTGGGAGCGCAGGCGGAAGATCAAGTGCATCTGCACGCATGCAGTGTACGCCATTCAGCGACTGGCATACGCTGGTTTATACCCGCAAGTCGTGTATATCGACGGGCCTCGCCGTCAGGAGGATTTGAAGGAGCTCCTCATGACTGTCATTGAAAAAATGGCCATCGAGTACGCCCGCACTGGGCATGGCAGTCGCACACACATTGCAGGTGGGGGGTGGGACATACCCGGTGTGGCAGCTGCAGTCAGGGAGGTGGCCAGTGAGATGCAGCTGCGCGTCTTCGTGGAGCAGAATACCGTGTGGACGTTCTCAGGCGACTGCATCAAGGAGTCTCGCAACGAGGCTGCATCAGCCATGGAATCGCTGCAGACCAAAGAAGCTGCTGCAGCAGCTGCTGCTGCCTCAGTGCAGGTGCAGGAGGAGCCCCACGTGTGGGTGGCAGAGGTCGCCAAGCTCATTGCTGCATCGGCACCCCTGCAGGAGATCGAGGAGGCTGTGAGGCCAAGAGTGTTCTACAAGCCACCGGATGGTGGAGCAGCGCAGCCTCCAATCGATGGTGTGAGCCTGGTGGACGTAGGGGGGCGTGACAAGCGCCGCCTCACAGTGCTCATGCACGCCGCCCAAGCCGACCGAGCTGACGTGGTGCAGTTTCTGCTGCAGCGAGCTGGCGCCGGCCCAAACACCGCAGCTGAGGACAGCAAGTACACCGCATTGATCGTGGCGGTGTGGAAGGGCTTGGACGACATGACGCAGCTGCTGCTGCAGGCGGGGGCAGATCCCAGGGCTCGCAACCGCTGGGGTGAGGATGTGCTCACAGTGGCACGCAAAGGGCGAAAGTTTGACTGCCTGCGGCTGCTGGAAGCCGCTGCTGCAAGTAGCTCGTCGCGCTAGATGGAGAGCACGTTGCTGTCCCTCTGGCCTGCACAAGCAACTGCGTGTGTTTGGCGAGGTGCGCTGCCAGCTGCAGTTTCAAGGGACCCCACAATGCACTGTGCTGTGCGGTTCGAGGCCAATACAAATCAAATTAATACAACATTGATGCTAATTTTGGTGTCACTGAGTGTATGGTGTTGGTAATCACATTGCTCTAGATCTAGGCCAGTAGTCCCAAGCACCTGGTCGCACTGCGCCCAAGCTCAAACCTGGCCCAGAATGGATGCACGAGAGCAGACCCCAGCAGAACTGGAGCTGAATCCCATGCAAGGAAGGTATGGTGGTGTACCTGATCGAGCAAACACAGGCACGGGCTCTTCAGGCCTTGCCTCCCCTGAGTTGAGCATGAACTCGGGAAATGTCAGCGACGGCAGCGCGATCAGCGTTGGAGATGATACAGAGATGACAGCAGCCAGTCGCCCACCAGGGTTCTCCGACCTCGGGAGAATGACACTCGGTGCAGAGGATGGGGGTTCAAAGTACAATTCTACATTCTACCGGCACGCAGGGCTCGTGCGGACTCCCAGCGGCCGCTGGCGGCAGCAGGTGAGCCCACTCGCACGCTGGGCATGTGAGCTGATCATTTGAGCACAACATTGCAGAAAACACTACGCAAGGGAAGTAAATGGCGTGTGGTACAGAATGTTCTGCGAGCCATCGCAACACTCAAAGCACATCATGCATCAGCACTGCTTTACGGAGGCACGCCTGTTGTTGCTTTTGACGGCGCATGGCAGGACAGGTGAGCAGCTTTTTTCTTTTGGTTCGGCGTAGGCCCCCAATCCTTTTGCACAATTTGCGAATCACTGTAAAGCATTATACACTTGGCTGTCGCAGAGTTTGGCGTGCCCGGCTTGCAGGTGAGAAGCCCTGGTGGGTGCTTTTCCCAGACAACTTCGTTGTAACTGCGTGGACAACATTCATGTTCATCCCCCTTATTTACGTGGCACTGGTCACTCCCTACCGGATTTTCCTGCTACTTCCCGATACCCCTGGATGGGCTATCGTGGAGGGATTACTTTGGGGTGCTTTTGTTGTCGACATTCTGTTCAACTTCGTGACAGCTTACGAAGATGAGCAAACCGAGGAAATTGTCGTTGACCCCAAGCGCATTGCAAAGCGCTATGCCAAAACGTGGATGATAGTGGATGTGATTGCAAGCATCCCATTCGATTTTATTTTCCCAGCCGAGGAGGGAGGTGCATCTAGTGCAAATCGCTTGGGGCGCCTGGCTAGACTGCCCCGCGCCATTCGCGTCCTGCGCTTGCTGCGCCTGCTTCGACTGTTGCGAGTAGCGCGCTTGCAGGGATATCTCTCCAGATTTGAGCAAATCACTGACGTACACCCTGCAATTGCTCGTGCATTTGCTGCTGCCTTCTGGGTGTTGCTGTCGCTGCACTTCATGTCGTGTCTTTGGTTCTTCATTGGCACAGAGCAAGAAGGCGAAAGCTGGGTAAAAGAGGAAGGGCTTACAGACGCAGATTCCTGGACAGCATATCTCACCTCAATGTACTGGATAGCCACTGTGGTTACCTCGACCGGCTTCGGAGATATCGTGCCACTGAGCCTTGGGGAGCGCGGCTTCACCATTCTTGTGCAGCTGCTCGGTGTCGCCTGGACGGGTTTAGTGGTGTCCACGATGGCCACCATCTTTGCTTCCCTTGATCGCCAGCATAGCACCATCAAACAGCACCGCCGTCAGCTTGAGTACTTCATGCGCGACGCCCGACTGCCCCGCAAGCTGAAGCAACGAGTGCTCAAGTCTTTTGAGCAGACTGAGCATGATTCTCTCAGGGCATCTGCGCAGCACACCTCTGCAATTCTGGACATGCTGGCGCCATCCGTACGCAAAGCAGTGGTTTTGTACACCAACCGCAAGCTGCTTCGCATGCTGCCCCCACTGCTGCGCGAGGAGGACGAGGTGCAAGCTGTCATTGTGGAGCGCCTGGTGCGTATCCATGCTGCCCAGGGAGAGTTCGTCTGCGTCGAACAAACATTCGCAACACATATGTTCTGGCTTGCGCGGGGGCGAGTGAATTTGTTCTCTGACCATGAGAGAGTCACTTCATACGGCTCAGGGTCATTCTTCGGCGTGGCTGATGTGCTGTTCTCGCCTCTGCGTGTGGCTTCAGTGCAGGCTATCACAGAGTGTGAGCTGTACAGCCTTTCCCGGGAAGATCTGCAGATGGTGTGCAGTGAGTTTGAGGACTTTGGCAGGCGTATGCGCCGGGTTGCTTTGAAGCGCCTCGGGCGGTACGCTGAGGTGCTGGGGCGGCCTCTGGTGCCAGCTGAGTACCTCCAGCGCATGATGGAGCTTGGCGTCAGTGTGGGGCTGACGGCCCAAGAGGTGCAGCAGTATGCGGAAGCCACTAGCGCAGAGCGCATCATGGGCGGCAACGCCATGCTGCTCCCCTCGGCCTCCTTTCGTATCGGCGCCAACAGGGCTGGGGCCACGGGGGGGCTGCAGCTGGATCCGCGGGCCTACCTGGGCGACGTGGATGTAAAGTCCAGCAGGTCCCTCATCAATGGGAAGCCAAAGCACGACACCTCCTCCTCCCCTCGGCTGGGTGCCCTTGCTGAGGGCGAGATCTTGGAGGAGGGCGGGCCAGATGCAGGCGACGCCAGCAGATTGGCTGCGACGCCTGTGTCTAGGTTCGACTCCATGCGGCCACAAGCAGGCGGCCAGAGCGCTGCAGCAAGCACGCTGCAGAGCTATCCATCTGCTGCAGGGCCCAGCGCGGTGCATGGTGTGCAGCGACAGGGCTCCCGGGTGCTGGGCGTGCCGCTGGGCAAACGCGGCCGCCGTCGCTCCTTCTCCTTTGGTGATGCCCCGCCCCAAGGGTCGCCGCGTATGTTTGACGGCTCGGGAATGGACGATGACGTCATCCCTGTCGCCAGCATTCGCTCCCAAGCCTCGGTGCAGCGAACCCCTTCTCACAGGAGCGCCGGTCTCTACGGCGCCTGGAGCCATGCATCAAGCATGCAGGGCGACCACCTGATGTCGCCGCTGGACATGATGCAGCACCAAGACAGACAGCTTGCGCAGGCTGTCATGGCTGCTCGCACCATGCACGCCCCATTCACCGCTGGCGGCAATGGGCTGAACCTGGGGGGTATGCAGCCCGCTGACCTGCGCAAGGCAATGTCCCAGGGGCACCGTGGTGCAATAGGCAGCGCCATATCACCTCCAGCCACAGCATCATCACCTGTGCCCACCTCCCGCCCCGCTGTTGAGGCGTTCCCAATGGAAAGCAAGCGCGAGGCGCCCCATCGCCTTGTCCCAGGTGGGCTCGTGGAGGGGCCCGCAGATAGCCTGGGCAGCCATGCCAGCGCAGCTCGTGCCGTGCATTTCCAGGGCAGGAGGGGGGCGGGATCTACGGGGTCCGATGCGCGTTCAGCGGCCTCCGCATCTCGTTCGCGGCGGCGACAGCGGCGTGGGAAAGCTGCAGGTAGCCTGCGCGTGCCCGCTGGGCGCCGCCTGTCACGGGGCGCAGAGGATGGCTACGGCACCGACTCTGGGACCAGCTCTGCGACAAGTGACAGTGTGGACTACGGTGATATGGCCAGCCCCAAGGTCAATAAGCGCTTTGAGTTGGGCGCATCACCTGCTCATGCCCCCATGGATGCTCCCACTTCGTCTTTGGGGGGGTACCCGCTGCCCAGGCGGCAATCGGCTGCAGATGCCGTGCAGCCCCTTGTGGCACAAGTGTCGGCCCTGCAATCTCTGGTAGCACAGCTGGCAGCAGGGCAAGCAGATACGAATGCAGCCTTGCAGCGCCTGCTATCGGAGCGCTCCCAGGCAGCCCCCTGACCAGGCAAGGGGGGGGGGGGCAGCAGCAGGCGTCGAGGCAAAGTGCGTTAGTATAATGATTCTAAAATATACACGCTCGCACAGTTTACCCTGTGATTTTCAGCACCAATCCAGCAGCCGATGTGCGCCCCGAGTACCGCAGGGTGAAGCGGCCCAGCCTGGGGCTGCGAGCGAACTCTTCCAGGGGAATAGGGGTGTCCAGCTCCATCTTCACCACGACTGTGGCGTTTTTGGAAACTACCTTGGGCTTGATGCGGCAAGGTGCTCCCTCCACGTCCAGGATATACATGATTTTGGTGACTGTGACAGGCACCTCGCTGCCGTGTGTGTGCATGGAGAACTGCTGGCCCCGCACCAGCGGCATGGGCATGTCAGGCAGCGTCAGCAGCTGGGCGCGGAACTTCTTCACGACAGGAATGGCATGGGACGGCGTGCACAGCACTTTCCCGGGCCCCACCATAGTCTCGTCCAGGCCCCCCCCAAGCACCACATCCACGATGTCGCCAGCAACAGCGACAGCCACAGGCGACCCACGCACCTTGATGCTCTTGATGCTGCCTTTATTGCCCTGTGGGTGCACCATGACGGGCATGTGTGTCTGGATGTACCCGGCTTCCACCCGGCCAGTGACTGTAAAGCCGCTGTCCCGGAAGGCATCCCATACGCAGAAACGCAGGGGGGCTTCCAGCTGCCGGGGGAGCACAGATACGCCGTCCAGTGCCTCCAGTAGAGTAGGACCAGAGTACCACGATGCTTCCTCCACAAGCGAGTCGCCTGTGTCCGCGGTCTCCCCGGCGCCAGCAGCAGCAGCCTCCCCCCCAGCAGCAGCAGCCTCGCCGCTGGCACCGGCGTCTGCACTGCCGGCTTGAGCACTGCTTACTGGCTTCACCACATTCAGCGCATTCAGACCGGAAATCGGCACAAACGTGACGTTGCTGGCCTTGAAGCCCACTGAGCGCAGGAACTTGCCCACAGCTTTGTTGATGCTGTAGAACTGCTCCCGATCCCAGCCGATCAGGTCCATCTTGTTCACAGCCACCACCAGCTGTGAAATGCCAAAAGAGCGCACCAGCAGGGCGTGCTCGCGAGTTTGCCCTTTGCCGATGCTGAAGCCTGCGCTGTACTCTGAGCCAAGGGCAGACACCACCAAGATGGCCACGTCAGCCTGACTGGCCCCCTGGATCATATTGGGCACAAAATCTGCATGCCCGGGGGCGTCTAGCACAGTAAAGTGCTTGTGCGGAGTGGAGAAGTGCTTGATGGCCACGTCCACGGTTACACCTCGCTCCCGCTCCTCCTTGCCTTGGTCCATCACCCAGGCGTACGCGAAGGAGCCCTTGCCCAGTACTGCTGCCTCCGCCTGGTACTTGTGCACGGTGCGCGTCTGCACCTGCCCCACCTCCACCAGGAAGCGCCCCATTGTGGTGCTTTTCCCGCTGTCTACATGCCCCACCACAACCAGGTTCAGCACGGGCTTACCGCTGACTTGGGCGGCAGCCACTGCATCCGGCACTGGCGGCACGGCGATGCTCGTGTCGGGGAAAGCAACGCCTGTTTTGGCGCGGTGCCGCGTGGCAATGAGTGTAGAGGGCTTTTGTAGTGAAGGCGTTGCTGCAGCTGCGCTGGCAGCGGCTCCCGTGCCGTGGCTGCTGACGCTGCTGGCAGCATCGCTGCTTTGTCTGGTGGCAGGGGCTGACGGCGGTGGCACATAATCCGGTCGGCTAATGGTCTCAAGTTTCTTGCTCGCAGGAACTTCCAATGCTGCCATGAGATCCACGGGTGTTCCCCTGCCCTTGCCCTTGCCCTTGCCCTTGCCCTTGCCCTTACCCTTGGAGGCGGATGAGACAACAGCGACAGGTGGAGGCAGAAGCTTAGCGGCTGCTTGTGCAGCATCGTAGTTGCACGAGCGCAAGGCAGCAACAATCTCATCTTCAGAAGATGTTGGTACAGCATTGAAAACATGCATAAATTGTGCATCTAGCAGGTCTGTATGGAGGCAGCGTGAGATCTGATGCGAGTTTCATCAGAGTTTCGTGTGAGCACGCACCGAAGTCGGGATCCCTGCAGTACTTGCTCTCCTCGGCGGGCGCTTGTGCATACTGATCGTATTGTCCATGGCGACCATCTCCATAATCTGCAACAGCTGCGAATCAGAGTCGGCTGCTGGTGCAGCGCACCAAAGTCACCGTACCATCTTCGTCTGAGTAGTCCTCCAAGTCGTCTTCGTCGTAATCAACGTGTTTGTTGCGGGAAGCCATTGCGCACTGGTGACAGTAAAAGAAGTGCGACACAACAAGGACTCCACTTCAATGGCCGGCAACTTCCTGAATTGAAGCTTGGATTGCTCGCCAGCATCACAGCACATGCGCGCAAAGCCGTAGCCCCCCAGACCTGCAGCATCCCTGTAGCTCTTGCTTCGTCGTGCAAGTATGGCACATAGTGGTTCTGATAATCACACATTGAAACAGTAGTGAGGCGGATTTGTTGTGCTGTTGTAGCACAGCATGCAGGGTGCCTTCGAGTAGAATAGAATGCGGATTTTGATCTCAAGATGATTCGCCGGCAAGTGCAGCAAATAATCGGTAGACCACGCAGTGCTCTGCCAAGCAAGCGGCTTGCATACATGGTGGGTTTTCGGTTTGTGTTTTCCGATGCGATCATGGAGCAGCTGGAAGTGGTGAAATCCCGTCACCAGAGTGTGTCAGACGAGTTGGCAAGTGGCCAAGTGCCTCCAGCTATGCTGGGCAGCTTGGGCCGCACCCACTCTACCCTGGAACGCAAAGTAGCGGCCATTGAGTCATGGGAGTCGGCATCTGCAGAAGTAGCAGAGCTTGAGGGCTTGATTGCCGAGGCGGATGGCAGCGACGCCGGCAGCGACGAGAGGGAGATGGCTGCCATGGCTCACAAGGAGCTGCCGGCAGCCAAGGAGGCCCTGCTGGAGAGCGAGCAGTTCCTGAAGCTGCAACTTCTGCCGGAGGATGAAGCCGACACTCGCGACGCCATCATTGAGGTGCGGGCGGGCACCGGCGGCAGCGAGGCTGCGCTGTTCACACGTGAGGTGTTTGCCATGTATGAGCTGTATGCCCGCAGCACGGGGTGGACATGGAGCACACTGCACAGCAGCCCCACAGACGAAGGCGGTATCAAGGAGGGCATTGCAGAGGTGTCTGGCGAGGGGGCCTTTGGGCAGCTCAAGTACGAGGTGGGGGTGCACAGGGTGCAACGAGTGCCAGCCACCGAGTCGGGGGGGCGCCTGCACACGTCAGCCATGACTGTGGCAGTGCTCCCTAAAGCCGAAGAGATGGATGTGGAATTGAAGCCTGCGGACTTGCGTATCGAGACATACAAGGCTGGTGGGGCTGGCGGGCAGCACGTCAACACCACTGACTCGGCTGTGCGCATCACCCACGTGCCCACAAACACGGTGGTTCAATGCCAAGACGAGCGCAGTCAACATCAAAACAAGGCCAGGGCACTCAGTCTGCTGCGCGCACGTGTGTTTTCTGCCCAGCGTGAGGTGATTGCCGCGGAGCGTGCCTCCCTGCGCAAGTCCCAAGTGGGCACGGGGGACCGCTCAGAGCGCATTCGCACGTACAACTTCGGGCAAGACCGCATCACTGACCACCGCATTGGCTTGAGCAAGCACGGTGTCTCCGGCATGCTGCGAGGGGAGATGCTGGACGAGTTCTGGGGGGCCTTGAAGGACGCTGAGCAGACAGCGCAGCTGGAGGACCTGGAGCAGGCGGGGCTGCAAGCGGGGGACAGGTGATGCAGGCATAGGCATGGGGGGCTGTATGGCATGTAAATTGTCATAGGGACTGTGCTAAGTGCCTGTAGGGGATTTCCCTGCGGCTGCTGCCGCAAGCGGCAACTCGCCTGCTGCAGTTGGGGCCCCCTTGACAGACACATGGCCCCCTTCAGCAGAGAAACGCACCCATGCCGAGTGCGCTGCATGCGCAACGGCCAGGGCATGGTCTCGAGCCTGGTCCGTGTGCAGTGGAATGCACAGGCCATCATAGGCAGGTGCACAGGATATCTTGTGGTTTGCCCCCTGCACACGGCTGGGGGAGTCTGGGCCAGCCTGACTGAATCGCTGGGAAAAATGCATGAGCACAAGAGCGCCTGCATCACTGGCCGCCGCTGCTTGAATGGCTTGCTCTGTCGTGCTGTGGTGCTTTCTTGCTGCTTGCTGCTCGTCTGTGTGGAAAGTGGCTTCGTGCAGCAGCAAGTGGCAGCCTGCACTGGCCTGGTGCAGACGTTCACAGGGCATCGTGTCCCCAGAAAAGGACACGCGGCGGTGGGCGCCGAAGATGTTGAAGTCCACCACTGCTCCTTGCGCCCGGTGGCAGTGCCGCACATTGAAGCCGTGCAGTGTGATGCAGTCACCGGTGGGCCCCCTTGCCAAGACAAGCCTTGGGGTGCTGGTGTGCTCCTGCCACTGCAGTGTACCTGGGGGCAGCGTGTGTGCCATGTGCTGCAGTGCCTGCAGCAGGGTGCGGGGGACAATGATAGTGAGGGGGACGTCTCCTGGCTGCTGCACCGTGGATCGCAGGTGCAGCAGCAGGTGCAAGCCGGACATGTGGTCAGCGTGGTGGTGCGATATCCACACACACCTCAGCTGTCGCAGAAGCAGTGCAAAGGCTGCACTTAGCCCCCCGGGCACGTCCACAGCACCAGGCGGTACCTGCATGGGCCCCCGGCTCAAAATGTGCAGCGCCTGCCGAGCCAGCAGACTGCTCGTGCCCTCCCCACAATCCAGCAGCACCTGCACTGGCTCTCGGACGCCCGGCACTGCTGAGGCCACACTGCTGGAAAGCAGCACAGCGGTGTTGCCGCGTAATGCACTGGGTGTGGCGGCACCTGTTCCAAGCACTCGCACGTCAATGGCACCCTCAGGCATGCTGCAAGGCACGGATAAGGGCTGTGTAGGGGGGGTGGATAAGGGCATGGTGGCAGCACCTGTGTCCTCTGCAGCTGCGGACACGTCTGGTTCTGCCCCTCTTGGCCGTTTTGTGCCTTTGGATCGGCGAAGCATGGCCTTGAGAGATGCTGCTGCCGATGCATTGGCTGGCTTGGTGCGCTTTGAGCTGCAGCTGACGGTGGCAGGCACCGTGGCCGGCGCAGATGGCAAAGCAGCAGGCAAGCTCGGCGGGCAATTGACATGCTGCATCTCGGCTTCAGCTGCTACTTGTGCACTTTGGAGGAGCCCTGCCAGCTCGGGCGGTAAAAAGGGGGGCAAGTAGGCTGGACTGGCGGGGGTGCAAGTGGCTGCAGCACAACCCAGGAAATGCTGCTGCCGCATGGACGCAAACAGGGGAACAGGGGGTGCTATCAATACTGGCACTAGTGAATGCGGGGTCTCAGCAGCTGTGCTTTGCTTCGGAGCTGGCAAGTGGGCAGCGCTGGCCGAGCTGTCAGAACTGCTCCGTCCACTGCTCTTCTCGTCCGAACTGTCGCAGGTGGTGCTCGTGCATTGGCTACTGTCACTATCAGTTGATGATGTGCTGCGCGATGTCAGTGCAGATTCTGTGTCACTGTACCCAGCGGCTTCGACAAGCTGTTGGGTGCCCACTGCGGAAATTGAACCAGTCGAGTCAATTTTGAAGGCAGCAAGGACCTCGAAGCCCTGCTTTTGCATCACGTTGCGGTGGCGCACGCAAATTTCAAAGGCACTATGAATAGGACCGTCTGGTGCTGAGGTCACCTCCAGCTGAACCTGGTGTACATGGCTCAACAAAAGCTCGTGGGAAAAAGCTGCGGGCTTTGACGAGCTTATTAGCTCCCTGCTCACGACAGGGAACTTTCGACCGAACACCTCCATTGCTGCATCAAGAGAATGCGATGCACGCTCTGGCCCCAAGAAGCTCACGCCCTGGCAGCCAGCATCGCTCAAATGAAAGAGTACACTGCTCAACCCAGATGTATGAGCTGCTTCGCCTGACGTGAAGCACACAGCTGCCATGTGGCGCATTTTCAGCCGCAGCTCGTTACAATGACGCCGTGCACCCTCCCCACAGTTAACTAGAAGTAAAACTGACTCATTTTGTTGCCAAGGTGCCTGTAGCGTCACAGCCAAAGCTTCGCCCACACCAAATTGAATTCCACCAACAGCATGCACACGAATTGTCGCCACGCTGGATACACCTTCAACAGAGTCCAGGGTGCACGCAACCGGCCTGGCTTACAAATACCAGAAAGAAGCATTTGTCTCTCAATGGCTGGCTTCAGCTAGCTTCGCATAATTGCACCCAAATATACACAGAAACAAAGCTTCGGCTTGTGGGCGGCACAAGAACCCGCTCCCCCCTCGCCATCTTGACATGCCCCTTGAATTCTTGGACCCACGACATTCTGCCTCCAGGGAGTCATAAAAGTTCTGGCACTCAAATTGCCGCTCCTTGGTGCCCATGGGAAAATATTGGGTTCTTTGGCTTCTCGTCTTGCAGCTCCGGAGGGCAATTCCCAGAAATTTCTCCACAAGCCTCTCCACCATGACTGCACTGTTTCATGCTGATGTCTTGCAAAGTGTTGTCTTGAATGCTGCCATTGGATGCTTTTTGGCTATTCCGATCGTTTTTTTGTTGGTATGCCATCCATAACCTGACGGTCATGATGTCCCGCACCTTGCCAAACCATATGCTTCCGCAGGCCCGCGGCCATACATGGCGCCACCAAACGTTCTTGCTCTTCATCAAGGCTTCGAGCTATTGCTTTTACATATGCGGCGTAGTTTTGAATGCTTTGCAGCGCATGATGGGTTGCTGCGGCTGGTTATCTCGCCGGCGGGATGTAGCAACTCCCAACCGACCACGCCGAATCAAAGCCATCGACTACCCAGAAACACTTTCAACGGCGATGAATCGCTTCCAGGCTACATTACCGCGGACATGTTGGCAACATGGCACGATCGATGGCGATCCGATGCTGTATCTGTATATGGCTAAGGCCTTGAATGCGTTCCCACACCTGAAGCAGTACTGCAGCGGGGTCCATCAAACCGTGATAAGCAGCGACGATTTACAGGCAATACCGGCAAGAGACACACATGTGAGGGAGATCATGTACGGACCAGATCACAATCTGGAAGAGCACTTCAATATTCTGGACGCGCGCGACTGGCGCGATGCTGCTGGGCGCCAGGCACTGCTCTTGGCCAGAGCGGGTCGCCTGCCGACCCCCATCGCTGCCGGCATCCAAATGCTCATGGAGCCCGTGGCAGCAGACGCTGCACATGCCCAATGGGTTCACACAGCCGGATTCGACAACAACCCCGTGTTTTCATTCGCGGGCGCTGCCTGGCTGGCGCTGTACAACCTGGGGGCAGCCTCAGCCCTGCGGGAGCGATGGGACCTGGCCGCCCCAACTGCGCGCCTCTGCGGAACCAGCAGCGGTGCTCTGGTGGCAGCAGCCAACGCCGTAGGCTCGCCACTCAGTGACTCTGTGGTGCGCTGCTTCGAGCAGTGGGTTGAGTGTAACGGGCACGTCATGGGCCCGTGGGCGCAGATGGACCGGATGATTGCGGATGGCTTGCACAGCCTCACCCCCCCCCACGCACACACCGCAGTCTCCCACAGGCTCAAGGTGGCACTTGCTTCCTCCATTGCGCCCATGCAGCACGAGCATGGCTGCGCTGCCGTGGCCACAGCCGTACAGCCCCCCCCGCTGGCAGGGGGGCTGGGGTTGTACGAGCACCCCCTGCCCCAAGCCGTGGGGATCGTGGGGCTAGATGCGTACTGGGGTCCACAAGTGTTGCCCCACCGGGTACATGCGACTCACTTTGAATCCCTGCCAGCCCTATTTGCTGCCGTGCGTGCCTCCTGCTTCTTGCCGTGTTACTCGGGGGCGTACGCTAAGCTGCCCAGGCGGGCACTGCACACACTGCATCCAGCGATGCAGCAGCAGCTGCAGCATGATGCACTTTGCACCTGTGCGGTGTCTCAGCAAGCTGGTCAGCGGGAGGCTGACGTGGCAGGGCGGGCAGCTGCGGGGTGGCTGCAGACCCGCCCCTCCGCCGGCACCCTGAGACGCCTCCTGCCATGCAGCAGACCAGAGGCACACGCCTGCTTCGATGGAGCCATGACAGATAACATCCCCCGATGGCATGGCGACGAGGAGTTTGCCTTGCTGAAGCTGGCAGCTGCGCACGCAGGCGGGGTGTCAGGCGTGGCGGGTGTCGGGCACCCCAGCCCCTGCGCCAACGATGAGCCTGAGGACGAGCCCTCGCGGCCGGGCGATCATGGCGGATCGCTGTGTGTGAGATCTCGCAGTGTATCCCGCTCGCCTTCTGCACCTGTCAATGGTTGCTCGCAGCCTTGGGAGCCGCTAGCAGCCGGAGTTGCCGCAGCTGAAGCATGCACCCCGCAGCCGGTGCCAGTGCCGCTGGTGCTACGGCAAGTACCTGATGCAGAGGGGGCTGGTTCTCCTGGGGGCGATGGTCCCCCTTGCATGGGTCCAGTGGCTCCTCCTTTGGCTGTGGATTTGCGGCTGGGCGCAGACGCCTCAGGGGTGGCCAGGGGTGCGCTGCTGGTGCAGCAGGCGCCCAGCGGCCTGCAGTGGACGCATGGAGCAGTGGCCCTGCAAAGTGGGTATGTATTTGACCCGCGTAGCGACGGTCTCACTGTGACAGTTTCTCCCAATGCTGGCGCTGGAGCAATCAGCCCCCCAAGCAGCGCCAGGGGTGCTCTGCCAAGTGCAGGTGCAGCCCAGGCCAAACATGCCGGGAGCCCTCTTGCCGTGCGAGAAGAGCGGCCTGTAAGCTTTGATGTGTCGGGCAGCCTTGGCGTGGACGGCTGGGCAGGGGTGCATGCAGTGTTTCCGTGTCCAGCCTCCGTTTGGTGGGAGACGTTCTTCGCGGGCAGGGCGCACGCTCAAGCATGGATGGCAAAGCACAACTTCCCACCAAGGCCGAGGGGGCAGGGAAAACCAACGCGATGAAGCACCGTGCCTGCCAGGCCCGTCGGCAGTGAGCGCCCCGGGTCACTGTCTAGGGGGGCAACGGCAACTGCTTCGCTTGCTGCCCATGCCGAACTCGGCAAATTTACCGCAACAGCAAGGGTGGACCCGAAAAGACAGTGCAGCTGTTGCCTGATTTGTTTTCAGACATGAGCAGCACTCGGCCAAAGCGGCAGATGGCTGCGCAGGCAGGTGCCGATGATGATGAGGACTACGACGAAGACTCGCTTCAAATCTCGGCATCTGGGCGGCCTCTCAGCAAAATTAACTACAACGATGAAGTAGATTATGGAATCACAGACTCCGAAGAAGGTTCTGATAGCTCATCCGATGAGGGCGAGTTCGAAGACACAACTCTTCGTGTTGAGGCCGTTGTGTGCAGGCGGCCGCTTGATCTTGACGCTGCTGGCAACACGATTGAGGCACCAACTGTGCAAGAGGATGGAACCATCGCCGTGCTGAAGCCGGAGCACTATGAATACTTGATCAAGTATGCTGGCAAATCATACATGCACGCGGAGTGGACAGACCATTCAATCATCGTCGCTGGCGGGCAGTATTTGAAAGGTGCGTAGCGGAATTACGGCTGCGTGTCTCGTTTGAATTATGCCTCGCTTTGCTGTGGAAGCAATGCTGCAATTTTCAATCAACTCGCGCGGCACCATGCACTATCATACAATCACACTTTTTTCATGTTTTTTTGCTGTTTTGCAGGAATGCTCAGCCGATTTGTCAAGCGCTGGGTGGCAGAAAATGGCGATGCCACGATTGCCAATGCGATTGCTGATGCAGGCGAGGACGAAGAGCCAGACTTTTTCGATCCTGCCTACCTGGAGATCGATAGAATCATTGGAATGAAGCTTGCAGATCGGGTTGAAGCTGCTGAGCATTTGACCAACCACGATACGTACGAGGTGCCTGCCGGCTCTAAAAGCTCAGTGCGCCTGGTCCGCCGGCGCCGATTTTTGATCAAGTGGAACAACTTGGGATACAGCGAGTGTTCTTGGGAGTGGGAGGACGATGTGGATGATGATGTGAAAGTATCCGACTTTTTGCAAGCAAACCGCCCGCCACTGTACGCTGCCTTGGACGGCAACCGTGTGGACCGTGCTCAGCGCTCCTGGGCGTACAAGACGGAGGACCCTGATGCATACGCAGATGCCCTCATGCCCAGCATGATGAACCACCCCCCCAACTTCAATTCTGTGGCCCCTGGAGGCAGCATCGGCAACGGCCAGTACGGCGGCCTGGGGAGCGGCCCCGTGGGGCGCAGTCGGAAAGACAAGAAGGCGCGGTCCCCAGCCGCGCAGTCCCACTTGCCAGAGCTGGTGTTACGAGCAGCTACCCGGGCTGCTGGCGCTGTGCGCCGCCCCAACTGCGGCGAAGACCCCTCATTTGCGTGGCTGAATGCGCTTCACGGTATGCCCCCCTCCTGGCCCGCCACCAGCGCACTGCTGTCCCTGACGCTGGATGCGCTGACCAAGACTGGCCAAATGGCGTGGGATGTTGCCCGCGCGGTGTCTGGCCCTGGCCGTGTGAGCTCCTTCCATGCGTGGCTGCGGGGCTGCGGTCTGCTCTCTGACGGCGAGGAGGCCCGCCTCAAGGCGTGGCTGCGGGCTATAGGGGCGGTGCATGCAACAGACGCCGACACCGCTGGGGGCTTCTCGGTTCCTCCCCGAGGCCGCAAGGGTGCCCCCCTGCCCCCGTCTGCCACCGCCACCGTGGCCAACGTGTGGGACACGTACACCCCCCTGCGACAACTGCAGCGCAATGCTTACGGCGTGCGCACCACACAGCTGCCCATGCTGTCCAGGAAGGACGCCACAAACATGGCACTGCACCCACATGACCCATCCAAGTGGCCAGCAGTCAAGTCTTGGCCCCCTGCGGTCTCCTCTGCCGTCAGCGAAGACGACATCCGGGCGACGCTGTCCGGCAAGCACGTGCAGGAGGCCGCCGTGCCCACTGGCTTCAACCTGCAGAGCGAGGCAACGCCTTCCCACCCCAGGGCTGCATCCCTGGCCACCAGTGATGGTGTCAAGCAGTCCTACATGCTGCCCATGTCCCAGCTGGCCCCCATGCTCACTGCCCTGGCTGCAGCTGGCAAGCCTCTGAACGCCACACAGAAGGCCTTCCTTGGCCTGGTGCACAGCGAAGCGCCACCCGCTGCAGAGCAGCTGAGTGCCGCTGCACAGGGAGCTGCTGCAGACCTTCGCCACGCGGAGGGTGTTGCCGTGGCACGTAAGGCAGCTGAGGAGGCCGCTGCTGCTGCAGCCGCCGCCGCCGCCGCTGCTGATGAGCCTGCTCCAGTCCAAGAAGTGGTCGTGTCTACGCAGCCCTGGTGGGAGCAGCTGTCCGAGGAGGACCTGGGCCTCGGCGATGCCTCCCCTGAGCTGGTTGAAGGGGAGGTGGTGGGTGGGCAAGCCCTCACCAAGCGCCAACAAGCAGCCATCGTCGCCAAGAGCCAGCGCGCCAACGAGGGCGCGGGGGGCATCTCTGCACCCGATGATGCTGCAGAAGCTGCCTGCTCCCGCATGGCGGATTCGTTCCCCCTTGAGGTACGCCTGCGCCGCACCGCTGCTGGCTCTGTGCCTGCCGGCGCCCCCCTCACACGCAGCTCAGGCGCAGTGCTGGACTACACCATGGGCGGCGCCCGTGAGACGTGGGGGGAAATTGGAGAAGACACCGACGACGCCGCTGCACAGGTGGCTGCAGTGCTGGATGACGTGTTGGATTCCGTGTGCACCGGCGCCTCGTACAGCGTGCTGGCAGCCATGGACCAGGAGTTGTACAAGGTGCACACATCCCAGGAGCTGCTCAGAGTGCCCAGCACCCCAGCCGATTCATGGGTGGTCACCACAGCGCTGCCAGAGGCTGTGGAGAGTGCTGCCGACGCATACCCCCTGCGCATTCGCCTGCGGCTCGCCCCGGTGGAGGGCGGATCGGCCTGTCACGGGCCGGGGCAAGGCCTGGCTCTGCCAGCCTCCCGCGCCACGCAGGCCCACATCTTGACGCCTGCACCAGGGCACACAGGGGAAAGCGTGCCTGTGTACGCTGCCAATGGGCACGGCGGCAACTGGCAAGAGTGGCTGGCGCCCACCGCTGCAGCGGCTGCCGCGGACGAGGTGGTCGCCATCCTCCGCTCACAGGGAGCCACGGCGCCCTCAGAGGCAGCCAAGTTGCTGCTGCAGTCTCGCGATCTGCACCGCCTGTCGTGCGCCTACTTGGGCGGTGTGTGGGCTCCCCTGGCGCTCCCTTCGGGGTACTTGGCCAAGGGGTTGCCCCAGACAGTGCGCAGCAACACGTGCGCGCCGACGGGGTATGAGGCACTGTACCACGCACTGGACGCTGCGTGGAGGGCGATTATACTGCAGGACCTGGACAACGCTTTCCCTGACGAAGTGGCAGTGGCTGCTCACGGCGAGCAGCTGGCCCAGCACACCGCAGACGCCGGGGCATCCTGCACCGCCCTGGTGCAGTCCAGTGCGGCGCAGGGGCCTGGCTTCAGCGTGGAAGACATCCACGAGCTAAACGGTGCTGCCACCCGCACGCGCCGTGGTCTGCGGTGCACCTTCACTTTTGCCAAGTTCGCGTCTACATGGATCCCTGAGCGTGACAGCGCACCGCCCCAGCCCCGCACCTCGCGGGGCATGCATGGATTTGTGCCCTACGCCAAGAGCATCGAGTACGGCGGGGGGCGCAAGCTGCGCTCCTACCAGGTGGAGGGCCTGAATTGGCTGCTCTCCTCGTACCACAACAAGCGCAACGTGATCTTGGCGGACGAGATGGGTCTGGGAAAGACGGCACAAACCGTGAGCTTCCTGTTCCACTTGTTCAAGAACATGGGCATCCGTGGGCCGTTCCTCATCGTGGCGCCTTTGTCCACACTGCAGCACTGGAAGCGCGAGGTGGATGCGTGGGCCAGCGGGGAGATGTATGGCGTGGTGTACCACGCCAGCGGGGCAGGCCCAGGGGGGCAGCGTGGCAAGGACTTGCGCAGCTTCATTCGGGACTGGGAGTGGTTCTACCCTGGCTACTCCACCAACGTGATGAAGGCTCACATCGTCATCACCACATACGAAGTGGCCATCTCCGATGCGGAGTTTATCGGCGCCGTGCCATGGGAGGCCGTTGTGGTGGACGAGGGGCACCGCCTACGTGGCGCCAACAGCAAGATCAAGGAGATCATGCAGGACATGAGCACTCGCTTCCGCCTGCTGCTCACGGGAACCCCCCTGCAGAACAACACCAAGGAGCTGTGGTCGCTGCTGCACTGGCTTGAGCCGGACAAGTTCGGCACAGAAGCAGAGTGGATCGAGAACTACGGCACGCTCACCACGCAGTCACAGGTGAACCGCTTGCAGGCTGACATCGCGCCGCACATCCTGCGCCGCGTGAAGGAGGACGTGGAGAAGAGCATCCCCAAGAAAGAAGAAACCATCATTGATGTCTCGCTCACCATGCTGCAGAAGCAGTACTACCGTGCCATCTTTGACAAGAACAGGGTGTTCCTGTACCGTGGCTGCTCCAAGAGCAACGTGCCTGCCTTAACCAACATCGAGATGCAGCTGCGCAAGTGCTGCAACCACCCCTACCTCATCGAGGGCGTGGAGGACAAGGACTACAAGGACGCACACGTTGAGGTGCTGCAGTCTGCAGACAAAATTGTCGCCAAGCAGGAGGGTGCGAGTGGTGAGGATGCGTCAGAAGCTTCCAAGCACATGGCGTATGCCCAAGCACGCATGGACCGTCTGGTGCAGTCCAGCGGGAAACTCGTCTTGCTGGACAAGCTGCTGCCCAAGCTGCGGGCTGAGGGACACAAGGTGCTTATTTTCTCCCAGATGGTGCGCATGCTGGACATTCTGGAGGACTACTGCCGCCAAAAGTCGTTCATGTACGAGCGCCTGGATGGCTCTGTGCACGGCAACACCCGACAGCACGCAATTGACCGATTCCAGACCGACGAGAACCGTTTTGTGTTTCTGCTGTCCACTCGTGCCGGAGGTGTTGGCATCAACTTGACCGCTGCTGACACTGTCATCATCTTCGACAGCGACTGGAACCCCCAGAACGACATCCAGGCCACAGCGCGTGCCCACCGCATTGGACAGACACAAGAGGTGAAGGTGTATCGCCTCATCACCCGCAACACATACGAGGCGAAGATGTTTGACCGTGCTTCCCGCAAGCTGGCTTTGGACCAGGCAGTTCTGGGCGTGGGGGGGCCTGGCGCCGCGGCAGCGGCAGCCGGCAAGCGTGGGGGCAGCAAGCCCGCCCTGAAGCCTGAGGAGCTGGAGGCGCTGCTTCGACACGGCGCCTACGGCATCCTTACAGGGGACGAAGCAGAGGATGAAGAGTCACGCAAGTTCCAGGAGAGCTCCATTGAAGACCTGCTTGCACGGAACACACGCACCATTGAGGTGGACGCCACCAGTGGCAAGCAGACAGGGGTGTTCAAAAAGAGCTTCACCTTGGATGACGCCAAGGGTGAGGGGGCTGTGGACATGAACGCCGATGACTTCTGGGAGAAGGTGCTCCCCGGCTTCCAAAGCGCCACCAAGCTGCTTGGGCGGCTGAATGGAGTGCCCTCGGCGCCTGCCCCCGTGAGCAACCCCGACGGCAGCAAGAAGAAGCGCGGCCGCAAGAAGAAATCCAGCATTGGCGGTGGCACAGCCGTGGCGGACGAGGAGTCCCGCGAGCAGTACATGAAGGACGTGAATGAGCTGGTGGCGGGCCTGGTCAAGTCCAAGGAGGAACGAGACATCGAGGCAGGCGGGGCAAACGTGATGATCGAATCTGAGATCTCAACGGCACGCCGCTTGCTGGTGCAAGTGTCTGCCATGAAAACCTTCAATGAGCTGCACCGTGCCCAGGCCAGCTCCTTGCTGCAGCAGCTGGAGGTTCAGCGCAGCCGCACCCAGGTACACCGCTCTGGCTTCCATGAGGCCTCCATGGATGAGCTGCTGGGCGGCAAGAAGCGCCGCCGGGACAAGGACGACTTCCTGGGCTCCGACATCTCCGACAGCGAGTCTGAGGAGGAGGGCGAAGGCGAGGGGGAGGAGGCTGACGAGTCCATGACTGCCCTCAAGAAGAAAACGCCCGCCAAAAAGCCGCGGGCAGCCTCTGGTGTCCCACGAGTGCCCTTCGGTTTCACTGTGCCAGAGGTGGAGCGGGGGGCTGAGAATGTGGACAGCGGTGCCCGCATGGGCAGTGCCATCGCCCCCAGTGTGCTGGAGGAGAAACGCATGGAGTTCTGGGGGCGCCTGCAGCCGCTGCTGGAGAAGCAGGTCGCCGACGGTAAGCTGCGCCCCTTCGAGATCAAGTGGTCCCCCGTGATTGGGGGGCGCCCCTTGGACTTGTGGCAGCTGTGGAAGGAGGTGGCACGCTTCAACGGGTACGAGAAGGCCTGCAAGACCACTGGCAGCTGGCTCAGCATGTTCAAGCGGCTCCCCAATTACGCCACGTCAGAGACCAGCAGCACCTACCGCTTGAAGACGCTGTTTGCCAAGTACCTGCTGGACCTGGAGGAACAGCACCCCCCCGTGTACGACGACTTCCGGGGGCTGGGCAAGTACAAGTACTCCCGCACTTCCTACTCAGTGGAGCTGGAGAAGGCTGTGGAGGCCCGCAAGGCCGAAATGGAGACCACCCCTGCCGGGAAGAAGACCAAGAGCCGTCGCAAGCGCAAGGACGGGGAGGAGGACGATGACGACGACGACGATGACGACATCCGCCCCGTAGAGCGCAGCCCTGACGCCGAGCCTGACCCGGTGGATGAGACGTGGGACGACGACAAAGCATTTGAGGTGGTCACGGGTGCTGATGGCGCAGAGGTGAAGCGCAGGGTGCACTTGGAGTGCGCCCTGTGCAAGAATGCGCATATCAATGCTGGCGTTGAAGCTCGCATTCACGCGTGGCGCGTGCACGAAGGCATTGAGGAGCCCGACAGCACGCCACGTGAGGACGACAACACGTATGACGAAGACACCGGCATTTTCCTGCCGCCCTTTGTGGTGGCCACAGACGAGGAGGGCAAACCCACGGAGCGCATTTTTGTGCACAAGAACTGCGCAGAACAGTCTCCTGAAGTGTTCCAGAACAAGAAAAAGGAGTACTGCAATGTCTTGGCTGCGGTGAAGCGGGGGCAGGAGCTCAAGTGTGCCGCCTGCAAGCAGTACGGTGCCACGGTGGGCTGCAATGTGCGCCGCTGCAACCGGTCGTACCACCACAAGTGCGCCATGTTTGCGGGCAGACACGGGTGGCGCTTTGGGGTGCTGGAAGACACCGAGGCCAGCATGATGCGGGCCGTGCGGCAGCTTTGGGAGGAGAAGCACGGGCCGCTGGGCATCCCCAGCTTCCCTGAAGCCCCCTCCAACAAGGCCAAGACACCCAGCAAGGATGACGTCAGCGGCACTGCCGATGACACACAGGACACCACTGCCAGCGACACGCCTGCCGCAACACCACAGCCTGCTGCTCTGTCTGGGGCTGGCGACGCGACGCCTGTGGCATCCGGCCCAATGCCGCCCCTGGGGGGACGCAAGCGGCCCCGCCTGTCCGATGACGAGGAGGACGAACGCAGCGACACAGAGAGCATCGTGGGCACTGTGGAGTACTTTGCGGGTAGCGCAGCTGACGGACGCATGTTCCTGTGTCCCAACCACCGCGCGACACAGCTGGCCCGAATGGCTGAGGACCAGTCCACTGTGCGTGCCCGAGCAGCTGCCAAGGAGACCTGGAATGCGTCATTCATGACTAAGGAGCTGGCTGCGTCTAAGCTGACTGGGCAGGAGTTGGCCTATGGGCCCAAGGTGCGTATCCACATCACTGGGCGATGGGCAGACTACGGTGCAGCTGTGGGTGCCGCCATGGTCAGATGGGTGGATTGGGACAACGAAAAGAACGAGGAGATCCCTGGTGGAGGCAAGGATGCATTGCAGCTCATCACTTCAGCAGAGGCCATTCACCCTGCTCGCATTGCTGAGGACGGCAGTGTCAAGGAGCCCACAGACGAAGACCTGGGTGTGGACGCCAACAAGGCGCGCCTCAGCTTTCGTCGTATTGTGCTCAAGGCGTTCAGGCACGAGGCAGGGGTGCCCGACAGCACGCCCTCCAAGCGCTCCCGCAAGTCAACCACTGGCAGCACGGGTGGCGACGACGCCAGCACAGCCACTGGAGCTGTGGATGACGACGACACCAACATGACTGCCGACGGTGTGCCTGACAGCGCATCCGTGAATGGCGATGACCGCGCTTCCAGCCGGGCAGAGACACCTGCGTCGGCATCCCCCACGCCTGTGCAAGCCGCAGGGCCAACCGCTGCAAGTGCGATGCTTCCTCCATCCAGCACTGCGCCCACAGGCTCCCTGTTGCCACAGGCTGCTGCCTTGCCCGGCATCAGCGCTGTGGTGCATAACCTGCTCAGCCAGTAAATACCATAGCAAACATTCAAACTTCGCACACCCTATGAACTTGGCTGCCAAGTGCAGCACGAACGAAGGCCAGCTGACTGGGCGAAACACGCCCAGTGGGCACGCGCAAAACGAGCCCTACGAAAACCAGCCGGAGCGCTTTTCGCTTCTGTGTGCAGCCATGCGCTCACGAAAGCGGCGTTTCCTCTCTGCCTCCTCCTTCAGGCATGACTTGTACGCAGCAATTTGCCCAGCGCACGAATCATCTTTCGAGCCAACGTGATGCTGAGAGCATGTCAAGCTTGCGACGCGGGCTGAGTGGCACGGCTGCGACAAGCCAACATGATTCCGGCAAGCAAATCGTACTGCTCTCTACATACATCTGATTCGCTGATTTTAACTGTGGTTGGCATTTTGCGGCCGGCTGGGGGGCCAGAAGCAGACATGGTGACGTGGTGAGCGAAACTTTACTGAAACGCAACAAGCCAGGACATGCATTCCTCGCAATGCTCTCCACCGATGTATTCATGTAAAGTGGTATGTGGACAGATGGCTGTGGTGCTGTGCTGTGCGGATGTATTCAGCAGTGAGCCGACGAGCGGGTCAGCGGGGGGTCTCCGATCCCAGCATGACTAACTAAGCACGGCTGCTTCACGTCCTGCCCCAACCCGAACGCAAGAAAGGCTTCAGAAGGATCAAGTCGCAACCAATGATAAATTATACCGCAAGAGCCCGGCTGCGCGCAGTGTCTGACTTGGGTGCTGAGCTCCAGCATCGTCTGCCTAACTACATGCCTTTCAGAGCCTCAAACCACTCAGAAATGATGGCATTTACAGCAATCATGCTGCCTTTCACTGCACGCTTGCTGGCATCAGAAAGCACCCCTCCACTTCCACAGTTCACTTCGAACTCATGCTCCCCAATGTCCACGTCCTCTAGCTCCTCGCAGGACAGCTTGCCTTTGCCAATGACCGTGCTATCGGCACCCTCCAGCTGCCATGTCGTTGTGAGTTTCAGGTCATAGCCGGGGCGAATCTACACACAGTGTACACTTGGTGAAAACGGGCTGCTGGGCCTTGCACATACACTCACCTTGCCCCGAGAGAAGACAACTGTCACGGTCCCAGTGCACGTGGGCACCTTGACAAGCTTCAGCACAGCAGGCCCGTGGCCAGCGACGTCAACTGCATGTGAGAGAGCTTTTAATCTTGCCTTTAACTCCGTGATCGCTTTTGCAGAAATATCTCTGTCCTCCCTGTTGGAAGGGAAAGAATGAATTGTATTGAAACGCGAGCGAAACCCGCCCGACCGAATTTTGGTGAGTCTCACCATGTTCCTGCACCATTCCAAGCAGATCCAGATGCTGCAGCAGTAGCTTCAGTTGAAGTGGATCCGGCTATTTCAGTAGGCCCTTGCAATACGCCCAATTTTTCGAGCTCTTGCTTGCGTGCGGCTGTGTCAGAATTCCACGCATAGTGGTTTGCATGTGCCTCAAGCACAGTTGACGGAGTTTCTGCCGACATAGCTGCCGACAGTACAACAACAGCCAGACTCAAGTGTGGGTGCAAAGCAGCAGAGGCAGATCAATTGATGCAGCCCGGTGTTTGTCTGCACGAGACAGGCAGCGGCCACCATGCAGCGGCGGCCGTATTGAGGGGTGCAAGGCCAAGAGCAAGCCCCATACTGCATTGCGAGCAGTCATGCACACCATTCAGACAGAAACAGATGCAGACAACTGCAGAGGTACTTGTTTCAACTAAAACATCAGAGGCTAGAGCCAAGCCGCCCCTGCCACGCCGCCTCACACACGGTGCGTGTCTCCTCCTGCCTCACCTGCCCCAGAGGCAGCACGATCACTGGCCCACGCACAAGCACGCACACATGCAGAGATAATTCCCGTTTCAGCGCTGTGGCCAGGAAATCCCGCCAGTCTTTGGCAGAAGCGGGCTCGGCGCTCCACAGGCTGGAGGCCAGAGCTGCCTCGTCCCAGCTCGGCGCCACATCCACCTGCACCTGCACAGGGGCAGGACTCTCCGGTGAATGCTTGCTGAGCAGCCCTGCAGCCAAGTCTTGCAGCTGCTTGGTGTGTTTGTGTAGCAGCAGCTCCAGTCTGCGCAGGGGGCCGTCCTCGTGCTCATGCACCTGCCGCGCCCCAAACTGCGCAAACACGGCAACGGGGCCGTCCACGCCCTCGCTGCCATGCGCACGAGTTGCTGAGAAGCGTATCATGCTGGTCATGTACTGCTGCACAGCAGGCTGCACCTGCAGGCTCCCCGGCCGCAGCAGCGCCGCCCCGCCTCGCCCCAGCAGGGGCAGCCGCCACCGGCCCTGCAAGCTGGACAAATACTTGCCCACAACGCGTTTCACCCGCAGCGGAGACAGTGGCAAGAAGGGAACTATGCTGTGCATGACCTCTGCCAGGCCATGGCTGGCCCATTGCTGCTGCAGCTCTTGCCGCAGCACCGCGCTGAGCTGCACAGGCCCCGCCCCCGCCCCCAGCAAGGCACGCATGCGCTCGTGGCCTACATCACACACCACCACCACCACTAGCTTCTTCAGTGGCACTTGCATCAGCACGCCCTTTGCGTTGGGCAGGACGAGGGGGGCCCCCTTGCTGTCCATGAGAGGGACCAGCACCGACAGCACTGAGGGGTGCATCTTCTGCGCTTCATCCAGGACAACCACCCCGTAGCCCTGGGAGGCGAGCAGGTGCTCCATGACGTGCTGCAATACTTGTTTGCGCATGGCTTCCACGTCAGCATTGCCGGCTGCTGAGAAGTGTTCCCCCCGCAGGACGAGGCCGACTTGGCCAGCCGCCCACTGCCCAGACTGGGCTGCCTGCAGCACGGCCCGGGCAGAAACTGACTTGCCCACACCCGTGCTGCCAATAAATGCGAGATTGAGATTCACCGCGCTGTCACTCTGGACACTGCAAAAGTCCAAAGTGAGCTGTCATCGACTACATCTACGAAGCACGCTTCGCAGTACATACGAGTCGTGAAAATGCTGCAAAGCTTGGCTAATGAGGTCCAAGGCAGCTGGCTGAGCCACGATGGTATTATTCATTGCACGAGCTGCCTTCTGTGGGAACTTGCTGTCAAAGGCTGTGGGTCCTGTAGCCGAAAGTGCGGTGACAAGGATGACGAGAGGCAATCATTCGAGCTCTGCTCACCGACCCCGATGCCCTGGAGAAGGGAACGGAAAGCCCGACGAAACCCAAATATGGATTCAGCATGACAATTGGCACACAATACAGCAATGATAAGTAATGCAAGATGCTTGATCATCTTCATTGCCTGCTTGCCACAGGTCAAACAAGAAATTGCGTCACCTTCGGAGCAAGCAATAGATGAATGGACGAACAAGCTTCTTGGACAAGCGGGCCAGAGATCTACCTTAGTGATCTTGGTTCGGTCTGTATCAGGATTTTTGTGCATGCTTCGCTTTTGAATACAATGATCTACCTATCTGAACCCAGGCCGGACATATCGGTCTCCGCCCCCCCTGCTCTGAAGTAGCAGATGAGGGGTCTGTCCCTATTAGGGGCACCACGCACGCCTTCCAATTGTGAGCAGCTCGCATTTGGACATCTTTACGCCTGCA
>Ga0307982_1000191_pt1 | contig 47641 bp, 27 predicted proteins | sample OrgLakmetagen989_FD_201847 | JGI IMG/M metagenome (GOLD analysis project Ga0307982, IMG submission 201847) | Saline water microbial communities from Organic Lake, Antarctica - #989 | ecosystem: Environmental > Aquatic > Non-marine Saline and Alkaline > Saline | place: Antarctica: Organic Lake... | reverse complement strand
AGAGGGCTTAACTTGAGACCCTACATGTGGCCCCCCTCATGGACGGTCTGCGGCCCCTCCTCGTCGGGGTCCTCACTACGCTAAGACCCTACCCACAAGGGGGGTCTCTGCTGACCTTAGTGGCTAGCGTCGACAGATGCCAGCGGACACAGCACATGTGGCACTGGCTGAATGCATTCTAATTCAAATAAAGCTTGAGGTCTTGCGGGGTACATTGCTGCCAGGCACTGGTTGTGCATATTACACGTGCACTGAGCAAGATGCCGACTACCTTCCAAGTGGTGCGAGGTGCCGTGTGCACTCCAGTGCATGCCTTCGTGGCTCTGGTTCGGATGGTACTCTTCTGGACAGTATATGCACCGTTAGAATACTGCGGTGTGTGGGCTGCTTGTATTTTGGGAATTTGCTTGTCCGGGTCCGTTGCCGATGCGACATGCCGCAAGAAAATTCCGCCGGCACGCTCTTGCCGCACAGGTATGGGTTCTTGAAAGTCAAGTACTTGACGAAGAAATCTCCAAAGTTGATCGAGGACCAACTGGTGGATGGTATCCGCACAATAAGCATTATCATTCCGGGTGAGCCTTTTGCCGATGCTCCTCACAGGCCCGCACAGAATCCCCGCTTCTGCACAGCACGAAATGAAGGCAAGGTCATTCGACGAAGACTGCAGGAGCTCGACATACTTGCAACAGTAAGCACACATGCATATATTTTAAGTTCAAAGCAGGCCAACTTCACGTGGGCCTGTTTTCGTAGGAGCGCGAGTCTATTGAAATCATCGTGGCCGACGCAGCCAGCTCGGACGACACAGTGGCACAGGTCCAGGCGGCGCAGACACGCATCAAGACGCGCATTGTGTCGTGTGAATTGAGTCGTGGTGGGACGCAGAACGCTGGCGCAGCGCTGGCTACTGGCGATATCCTTCTATTTTTGCATGCCGACACCCGGCTGCCGCTGGGCTACGACAAGCTGATCAGGGACACACTGCAGACACCGGGGGCTGTGGCAGGCGCCTTTTCATTCGGGGTGGACCCGAACAGCTTCCACCAGCGCCCTCCTGTGGGCCTGGGTGTCATGGCTGCCTTTGCACAGTGGCGCGCTGCAAACTTCTCCTTGCCGTACGGCGACCAGGCGCTGTTCATGACCGCAGCCCGCTGGCGACACATAGGACCCTTTCCGAACTCCGTCATGATGGAGGACTTCCACTTGGTGGGCACACTTCGCCGCGTGGCCGTGTCTGAGGGGGGCTGCGTGCCCTTGGTACAAGCTCCAGCCCTGTGCAGCGGGCGCCGCTGGGAAAAGAACGGCGTGCTGTGGGTGAGTCGCAGGAGGCTTTACTAAGCACCGGCAAGTGCTATGCTATAGCGCTACATGCACTTGTGTCTTGTGTTTGCAGAATACGTTCTTGAATCAGGTGTTTGTGTTTGCTTACACGAGCTTGGGATTCACTGCCAGCGAAATCTACCAGTGGTACTACGGCGAAACACTGCCAGCAGCACAGCACAGACAATCTGCAGCGCACCGCGTGAAGCATGAGCGGGCAGCCTATTTGCTGACGCAAGCGAGAACCCCCGCCGAGCACGGGGAGCTGGCCAAGCTGAGGGAGCAGCTCTGGGCCGCCGCAAATGAAGCCAAGCCAGTGGTGTGGGAGCAGGCAGCCAGGTACCCTGCCCTACTAGACGCCCCCGGCACCCCACTGCAGGCAGCACACTCCTCACAGCCCCCCCCGTCTGGCTCCCCAGGGGAGCTGGGCACTCCCCCACTCCCAGGTGCTGCACCAGTACACTCACCCCCCCGGACAAATTCTGCACACGGATCCGTGTTCGGCACGGTGCATCCCGTGGATGACGTCATGCCAGAGGCCGGCTCCAGCTCCCACAGCAGCGCACCCCGTACACCTGAGCGCCGGGAGCGATACAGGGACATCTTGGACCAAATGAGTACCCTCACAGCCAGACTGGAGTCCCAGCTGTCTCCTGATCACAGCCGCTTGCCGTCTCCGGAGCCATCAGGGGACATGGCTGAGGTTGAGTGAGTGCTTTAGTGAGCGTGGGTAGCGGGAACGAGGACCGGCGCGCTGCTGCCTCCGCGCGATTTGAGGGGGGGCTACTCCGTGCGTTGGTGGGAAGAACTGAATGAATGATCCTCTGCAGCTGATGCTGCCCAGTGCAGCAAGCTTGTTCTGGAAGACAGCATGCAGGGAAGCAGAACACCAAACAGCACAAATACTGCAATGAGGAGGGCCCAACCCATGCTGAGGCTGCGGGCGGGAATGCCATGCCACAGCGGGTCCACAATGATGTTGAAGACAGCATCGGTCCTGTCTACACCAATGCCGTGTGTGACGCCCTCCACGCGAGCCGTGATTTGCAGTAGGGGCTCGCTGTGCTTTGCCCCCGATGCAGTCACCACCAAGCCCTCCGCATCCGTGGCCATGCCAATCTGCTCAGTGTTCAAAACTCGACGGCCAGCACCACGAACAGAAACTTTGTTGGGCGACTGCAGCGTCAGTGTGAACACTGTGGGAACGCTGGCTGGATATGACAGCCGCACGTGGTAGGAGGTGGCTGCTTCCAAATCACACAACCTGTACACTGCTCGACCAGACAGCAACATGTGCTGAGATGTGAGCTCCTGGCCGGGATACAAACATGGTTCTGTGCGTGTTGTACGTGCACTTGCCGCAGTGAGACAGCATACTACTATTGCTGCCGTGAGTTTGCCTCCAGCATGCATCTCAACTTCCGCAATTATCACCGGAGCCTGCACTATCTTGTACTTTTTCCCACCATCAGGCCCATTGACGATACAATTTTGTTGAAAAAGTGTATTTTACTTGGACTCTCAGACGGCTATTCACAGCCAGCGGGTTTGGACAGCAAATAAGGGGCATGCTGTGGTTGGCACCTGGGATGGGTGTTTGACGGGGGTTTGAGGCCAGGTACAAACTTGCACAGTTTCTCGCACACTGTCATCGAGAATTGCCAACGAAGACCCAATTTGTCGAAAATCATTATAACACACTTCAAAGGGTGTTATCTGGGCTTACATTGACCTGACTTTGACTGCAGCCAGCTTGCAGTGACCAGCGGCAGCTACTTCGCATGTTGCGGCTCCCTCAAGCTTTAGCTTGACTGCAACCCAGTCCTGAATAAGAAGCGATTTCCCTGCTGAGTCTCTAGTGCTTTGATTTATTCACACCAAACATGTCAGATGCACCTGAGGGAGAGCCGCAGGCTTGGTCATCACCACGTGCAGTGTCCCATCCTCGCAGGAGGCACACAGTGGCATTTGGGGGATCAAGGCCCAAACACGCACAGCCCGCAGCGAATGGTGGCATACGATGGCCACATGAAGGTGAGTTTGGTGCGCATTTATGCTGAAGTAGTCATCAACCAGCAGCGCTTGCAGGCGATGTAGCTGGAGACCATAGTCGCAGCGCGACGAGCTCAGCTTCAGAGCTGCCTGCAGTTGAAGGAGCGCAGCAACCACACGCGAGCGGGGATGCAGCACGGGCACTTGACTTTTTGTCAGGTTCGTAAATTCGCATCTTTGTATCTGCAGCTATCATTCCATGGTGCTCGGCTGCCCTGGCCAGGTGGCAGTTAGACGCGCTTTCATGTATGTTGCTTTGCGCAGAAAGTGGCTCAGCTGCCAGAAGCCCAGCGCAGCCTGTGCACCCGGGGCAGTCATCTAATTTTCCAGTCAATATGGTGCCCAATCCTGGACCATTTTCACATGGTTCTGGAGCTCGGCCCACCTTGCAGCGACAACCTTACCGAAGTGAAACGCAGCTGAAACGAGCCGTGTCTCCCCTTTCGCAGCCTTCATACGCAGCTTCAGTGGGGAGTCACGGCGCACCGCCACCACCACCAGGTATAAGCAACCTGCAATTTACTGCACCGAGCCCGCCTCGCTCCCATTCGCCTGCGCGAGCCGGCATGACGGTTGGAGGGCTGGCAACCGTTGGAGCTCCGAGGCCTTCATCTCCCCAGCCGGCACGCACTGCACAAGCTGCATCCACTAGCAGTACGTCCTGGTTCGCGCCCACAGATTCGTCTGGCCCGATACACAGTGCTACCTCTGGCGAAAATGTCGCTGGTGTGGCCTCATCCAGGACTCTGGCTGAAGCTCGGCAGCTGCTACAGGCTGCACAGCACGCAGCCCAAGCGATACAGCACGAGCAAGCATCCAGCAAGCGACCAAGTCAGTGGCCCCGTGCTGCTGTAGCTGCCTCCAGCTCGCCACGGCAGTACAGCCCCCCCCGGCAAGACCAGCCTCCGCAGGATGACGACGCACAGGTACATTGGCAGCGAACTCAGGAGTCTGTCGGCGAGTCGTGGCTATTGGATGCTACAGATGATGAAGCAGCGGCAGCAGCTGGCCTGGCAAATCTCTCGGGTCTGGCGCCGGGGTCTCCTTCGCCCATTCACCAACAAGCCCCCCGAGGGGCTGCTGCTTCCAGCCCCCCCTTTGCTTCGCCAGGTCTGGGAAGCTCCGGTTCCTCTCGCCGCACCAGTCCGGGTGTAAGAGTTGTGTCCAAGACGTCCCCAGTTCCCACTACAGGTGACCAGGCGGGGCCACAGCCAGCCCTGGGGGACAGTGTGTCAGCTTGGCGCAAGGCTGCCGCGGGCCCATCGTGGGATGATGTCATGGCCTCCATTGATGACGCAAGCAGTGCTACCAATCGACTGGCAAGTGCTTCGCGGTCTCCACAGCGGCAACGTCAGCACGACCACCCCACGGCTCAGCGTGTCCTGTTGGGCGAGCTTGACGTTCAAGCTTCAGATGCCAGTGCCCTTGCCAGGACCAGCAGCCCACAGCTGGCGGTGCAGCCGCATTCACCCAGTCGAAGTGTGCATTTTCAAGCGCATACAGCACCCCGCTCTGCAGCCGGTGCCCCCCGCAGGCCCCCTTCCCCCGCTGGCTGGGAGGCTGAGCGGGCCCTGTCCGAGGGCAGTCCCAGCTCCCTGCGTCAGCGGGCCCACAGCGTACAGCAGCGGCTGGAAGACGAAGCATCCCCGTTCAACACAGCTGGCAGTGCTGGACACAATGCACCCTGTCCAGCTGTCAGTGGCGCAGCAGACGGCTTTGTGGCCGCGGGAATCTCTGGGGAGCTTGGGGACATGTTCGACGCCTCCCTAGGTGCATCCAGTGAGGACGAGGACAGCGAAGAGGAGCACAATAGTGTGCATGCAGTGTATTCCTCTGGACCCGTTTTCACCCCACAGTCTGCTCCCAGTAGCGCTGTCCCCCCCCGCACCGTGCCGTCGCCATCAAGCAGTCACAGCGCACGGCCAGGGCCGCCCAGCACCCCTACACGCCCAGCTCCACATGCACAAGTCATGCGTTCGCCAGTGCGCTCAGCCATATACTCGCCCAGTTTGAAGCAGGCTTTCGCCCCGCGTTCCCCTTCCTTACCTGGGGGCACAGCTGCTGCGATCTCCAGCAGAACTCCCATTGTGCGAGACAGCTCGCCTCCCACCAAGCTGTCTTTCAACGCAACGAACACTGCCTCAGCACAAGCCAGTGTTCTACGAGATTCTGCAGTGCGCGATGTGGCGGGCAGCTTCCTGCCCAAGTGGCAACCGCTCGTCCCGGCCTCAGGAGTGAGCACTGCCCCGCCAGCGAGCCATCAGGGCATCATGACATCCCCACCTCGACCAAGCAGCACAAGCGCACGGGCAGCGATTGTGCCCCCCCAACATGCTCCCTCGTCCCGCCTCGCTCCATCGTCTGTGCCGGCTGCTCACGTGTCTGCCTCGGTCGCGGAAGCTTCACCCCAGCGGGGGCAGTTGTACAGTGCTGGCATCCTAAACACCACTAGTGCTGCTGCTGCTGGGCCGACACCAAATGGTCGTACGGCACCAGCTGTGTTACAGGCAAGCAGGCCCGGATGTTTAACGCCAGAGCCTCCTAGCGCCAGCAGCCGAGCAAGAGGACTGCCAGCCGTGCCAGCCGTGCTGTCCCCGCCAGCCAGACCAGGGTACCACACCACAAGCTCAACATCCTCCCCAACGGCCAATCAAACACCTGCGCACGGCGGCCAGCGCTCTGCTACTGCATCGCCCGCTGTGACATTTGCAGCCCCCGGCGCTCAAGCCAGGGTTGCGTCCGCTTCCGGTGTGCAATTGTCAACGTCGACCCACTTTGCTGCTTCTGCAGCAGGAAGCTCAGTAACACCTGCCAGTGTGGGAGCACGTACTCAGAGCCCCACACGACAGTCGCTGTATGGATCGAGGCGAGCCTCAATTACCGCACGCGGTGCCGTATACCCCTCGTCCGGCATGTCTCTGCCTGCAAATAGTGTTGCATACTCCCCACCTGGCGTATCGGCGCCAGCTGCACGCCCCGCCTCCCAACAGACAAGCCCTCCCCCCAGTGCAAGCGTATCTATGACTGTCAGAGAGGCTACCAATCGCACAGTCCACACATCGCCTGCATCTCAGCAAGCTGCTGTAGAGCTGCACGACAGGCAGGCACTGTACCGAATGGCAGCCCGCCCACAAGCCCCTGGTGCTTCGGCTGTTGGCCGCTCCAAGCCAACCCAGGCAGCACACGGAGGCGCAGGCAGCACGCCGCCATCACAACCGAAAAACAGTGTGTATGGTGGTGCCGCCTCTGCAGCTTCGCTCCGTCCAGGCAACTCGTTTCCGCTGAGCAGCCAGCCGGCTGCAAGGGGGCTCTCTGTGGATTTGAGAGCTGAAGGAGCCCGCATCGCAGCCAACCTGCATTCATCTCGCCAGCGCAGTGCACCAGCTGTGGCACCCACAGGGGCTTCAAGTATTGCCTTCCCGCGTGGGTTGACGCCTGGGACGGCTGGCAGCAGCAGCACACCACCCCAGCCCCTGCAAATGAGGACAGCTACCCCAAGCGCCACCCAGCCGGCACCCAAGACAGTGCAAGTAACATCTCCATTCAATCGCCCACACATACGACGAGACTCCCCATACAGTTCAGTTATGCCTCCTTCGAGGCCCCCACAGCCGCTTGGGATGCAGGGGACCACGCTATCCAGCAGCGCTACACAAGGCGGTGCAGGGGGGGTACACGCCCCCCTGCACCGCACACGAGCTTCTGCATATGGCGCTACAACCAGCTCCACACCCTCACGTCTTCCACTGCCGCTGAGCACAGCCGTTCTTGCCAACAGTGCGGCAGCACCGGCCACCACCACGGTCACGTTCCCCCCTGCCCCGCCGTCGCTGCTGCCCAGCACGAGTCAATTCGTGCTGAGACTGCCGTCTAGCGGAGGCCCTCCTCCGCCGCCCCACGCCATACAAAGCGACAGCCCCCCCCCCGCTTTGCCGTCCAAGGCTGGATACATGTCTCGGCTGAGCTCGCAGCAGGCTGCCCCAGTGCATGTGCGCCCAGTATCAGCGGTCAACACAAGGATCGTGCAAGGTGATAGCTCATCCTCGCTGCGCGATGCTGCAGGTTCTGACTCTGTGCCTTCATTCTCATCCATGCACTCTGCTGCGACGGTTGGTGGAGCCAGCCGCAGAGACTCATGGCAAAGCCACTCGACACCCGCTGTCGCGTATAGCCGGCCCAAGGTGCACACACCGTCGAGCCCTGCGTCCACCAGCCAGACACCGGCACAGCCCCCCCCCGGTGGGGAAGCAGCCCCCCCCTCATCTCTGCCACGCCCCCGCAGCCACACAGCCGGAGAAGCAGCCCCAAGCAAGGCGAGCTTTGGCTCCACCCTTGCACGCGAGCGAATGTCTACTACCACCCCCCAGCGCCCGCGCACAGGCACTTGGGTTGCCCCCAGCCCAGCCCCCCTAGCCTCCTCTGCTGTGGAGACGCCCCGGCCAGTGTCCACGGCCAGCCGCACTGCCAGCCCCGCACCGCAGGAGGATGCCGGGCTGGAGCAGAGTCGCCAGCGGCTGGCGTCGCTCAAGGCCCAGCTGGCTGCCCTGGACGATGACGCGCCCGCCCAGGGGCAAGCTGACTCGTCCGCTGGGCAGGATGTGTTAGGCCCGCTGCCAAGTGTGTCGCCTGCAGTTGCAGCCTATCGCCACAGGCGAGACAGCTGGCTGTAAGGTGGACGTACACATATTCTTTCAATTTATTTGGCTCTTTACGTGATGTCTCCCCGTCAGCTCATCGCTCGTCGCGCCAGGGTCCTGTCATGGGGAGAGTTGAGTGGGACTCGGCGTAGTGTGACGTGGCGTGCTTGGACATCATGCTGAGCAGCGCTGGCAGCACCTGCAGGCGTGCCCTGGCCTCCTGTGCGGTCATCTGGGCCCGCACAGCCTTGTCTGCATCCTTAGGCCGCGTCGCCCACGGGGCCAGCTTGGCACACTCCTGCGCCACCACGGCCATATATGCGTCGCTGAAGTTGGAGTACATGAGCAGCTGCCAGAAAGCGAAGCGGGACAGCTCGAAGCGCAACTTTGCGAGCGCTGGGCGCTCACTGCTGTCCAGCTTGGCTTGCAAAGTGGGTGAGGGGGGGCTGTTGTGGTCCACCACCAGGCCCAGCCAGTCCTCACCCTCCATGAAGGCTGCAAAGGGCACCGCGGCATCCACCCACCGCCGGATATATGCGTGGTCACCAGTGGCACAAAAGGCGCCGTACAGTGCGCCATTCATCCACATGCCGATCATGCTGCCGAATTGCACCAGCACGTCATCAGCCGTCTTTGGCTCCTGGCTGTCAGCCTCGTCGTCAGCCTCGTCGCCCCCCACTGCTGCGGCTGCAGGCGCTGCTCCGCTGGCTTCAGCCGCCTTCAATTCCTTCCACTGCTTGAGCATGGTCTGACGCATGAGGGCTGAGACGATGGACAGGTCAAACACGCTCTTTCCTGGGGGTGCCTGCCACTGCTCCATGAACTCCTCAAACTCCACATCATCTGCGGTGTGGGGCAGGGGCCACTGGTGGAATGGCGTCACAGGGGCAGCATCCAAGCCCTTCATGAGCGATACTGCTGCGGGGTCGCCACCCATGTCAAAGTTCTTGCGCAGCGCTTTGTATGCGTCCAGCCGGTGGTGGGGGTCCAACTGGTGGAATGCTGAGAGCACATCGATGACCTCAATCTTTGTCAGCAATGGGATCTGCAACCCAAGCATTTTTTGCGAGTCATTACTCTCTGCGCGAAGTGCCTCGCTGAGGAAACCGATTGCAGTGGCGCGGTCTGACAGTTGGGCGTAAAAATTCTCCTGCTCAGCAAATCGCTGCAAAGCTGGCAGAAAGAACTGGCGCTGAGGGTGCCTATGCCAATGACGCATGACATATTCAGCACACGCAAGAGGTGTATCTTCTTGTACCTCCTCAATCATGGCTGTGTCGTTCACCTGCAGGCCACTTTGCATCTCTTGGACGAGAAGCTCCATTTCGCTTTTGCCGGCTCCGCTTTCAGCGTTGAAAGAGATAGCCGAGGTGTGGAGAAAAGTGGTGCACCTACCCGTGCTACTCATGGATGAAGCCACGAGATGGCCAGTGCCAGCAGCCCGCCGACAGCATGAGCTGATCACAGATTTCACTGACGATCTAGGGATCCTCATTTTGCCTATCAATTTCCGCAACCCGTGTACAGCCTTATCTGACACTGAAATGCTTTGAACAGGCAAACAAACAGAGAGGCAGGATTTCTGTAACAACACACAATTTAAACACCCCTTATGCCAAGGGAATACTGCATTGAAAGAACTCTGTTTGCCAAAACCTTGGGCCCCTTGGTTGTCTGCATGTGAGACCGTCACCCAACTGATGACAAATTAGCTACAAACGCTGCTGTTGCAAACAACAATATTATTTTTAAGCACTTTTGAGGCTGTACTTGAACTTGCCCAAATTCACGGCATCCTTGAGCATGCTGTCTCCGCTGAGCACAACCAGGACGAAGGCGAAGCAGATTGCCGGTGCCCCCACAACCAGCCACCACACATGTACAATGTACAGCTCGTGATGAAGAAGTACAGACGCCCAGTATGCAGAAAGCGGTAGGTACGCCACGCACGCCACTAGTGCCCACTGTGCGTGCTGAGGCACAAACACCTTTGTCAGGGGGGTGCTCCAGGCCGGCAGGGCCACCCCCAAGATGCGCCGCTCAGCAATGCGCGTGGGAAACAGCCGACGACGCCAGGGTGGGCTGTCGACGTCGCCACGGTGGTGAACGGGCTGCAGTTGGTTGAAGATCATGACGCCGTTGACTGCGGTGCCCAGGACCAAGGCAGCCACGATTGCATACGTGCAAAGCAACGGAGTTGGTGACTTCGTGTATGCTAGCAAGTATTCAGCATGAACGACCAAACCAACATCTCCAGTGGCCACAGTGAAATGGGCCCATATCAAAAGTGCACCAACAACAGCGGCCACTGTCGAAAAAGCGGCGATCAAAGCACGGTAGCTGCATGCGGCGTCTCGGACGAACTTTGAGATGACAGCATCTTGTTCTATGTAATGAAGATTCATGTTGTGGCATTGAAGATAAATGTAGTACAAGCATCACACACCATCTTCAGACAGGAGGTTTGACTTTTCTTTCCTTGGTGCTTCTCCCGATCTGCGAACCGCCGATGCCATGCTGGATTTGAAGAAATGTCGGAGCAGTTCCGGGATCAATCGCGGTGCAAGGTAGTCACACCGCGCAAGAACAGCTGTTAGGATTCACCATGCCCATGAATCATCAGCTTATGATGATGGTAGATTTTGTATTTGTCCATGCATCGGCACAAGCTGCACACAGGGCGGCTGGCGGGGAACAGTGCAGGCAACACCTGGGCAGCGCCTGGGTGCCCCCCCATAAATGGTCATCAGGGCTAATTGAATTCCGGCTTGCCTCTCAAGATTTGGACATTTACCAGCAATTCGTATCTCACAAACAAGGTCTGGGTCTGCACTGCCTGTTTGAGGGCATGTTGTCCTGCTGCATACACTTGCGGAGCAGGCCGGTTGGAGAGCTCTCGCTGCACGGCAGCCCGGCAACTGGTGGACATGCCTCTCACCAAGATCGCAGCAGCAGCTGCCCAGGTGATCTGTACAAATAACGATACTGAGTTGAATATCGACTCGAGGGCTGCCATTGGCATGTCGGCTGCAGCTGCTGTCATGGCCTTCGCTGCCACGCGCACAAAACTCGGCTTCACTCCGCTGCTTGTGGCTAGCGGTCTGCAAGCAGCCCTGTTTGCGGGAACACTGTTCATGACTGTGGGACGCTTCAATGACTGTTCTGAGCGGGTCAATGTGTACTCACCAGGGAACCTCTGGGATGAAATGTCCGGTGTTTCGAGCGACACGTTAGATGCCCCGATTTCCGCAGTGGTGGATGTTGCCAAAAATCCGATCTCTCACTGGGTTTTCTCAACCCTGAGCAGCATCACATTTTACTTTTTTGGCATTCCAATGAACATCAGGCAGCTCGTCTTCGCGGTATGCTCCATTGCTCTTGCAGCACCTGTGAGCGGCATGGCGATAGCTTCGGTGGGCGTTGTTGGCTTCATCCTCGCAGCCATGGCCTCGGCAGTGTACGAGTTCCCTATCGTCACAGCAGCACGCTTGGTGAATGCAACTCTCATCGGGCCGTACGTTCTTGCGTTTCACGCCGTGGCAAACGTCATCACTTGGCTGTCCTCCCTGCTGCCATGGCTAGTGGACCCGTACATGGCTGGCATGCTAATTTTCACTGCCCTGTGTGCTGTGGCAACCATCATGCTGCGGTGTGTGGTGAAGTTGCCTCACTTGCACAGCTTGCGCACAGGTATCTTGCAGCAGATGTTTGTGTTGGCGACGCAGTGGGTGCTGCAGCTGCCGCCGTGGCACCCCATCTGGCTCACCATGCTGCCAGTCATGCATCGCACTGGCAACTCAGACCCGCCCCCCAGCACCACACTGCGTGTCTTGGGGGCACGTCTAGCCATCCCTCCCGCAATGGCTGCTGCCGTGGGCCTGCACGCCCGCGGCTCCAAGGCAGACGCAGCAAGCGAGCACTCGGCCACTGCTGGTGCCAGCAGTATCTGGCGCCTGGTATACTCAGCATGCTTAAGCATCACCACGGTGCTGGGCAGGGGGTACCTTATCATGGAGGCCATCCGCTACTTCCCCTGGCTGTTGCCGTCCCCCGCCCGGCGTCTACTGGCGTCACCAGGAGCCGCGTCGCCCACTCCAGGGGTGGAAGCCTTCACAGGGCACCTGAACAGCGACTGGGAGCTGATGCAGACAGGCAGCGATGGCATGCTGGCGCCTGATGCCATCACCCACGATATTGGCTCAGCGGCGTATTACGCGTTGCAGTGCCTGGGCAGTTACGTGGTTGTCCCCATGGCCTCTCTCCCTGGTCTGGCACAAATGGCGGCAGCGTGCTCCCACAGAATCACGGTGCTGCAGCTAGCACTGATGCACCCTGCATTCGCCAGCACACTGAATGGAGTTGCCAGGTTCCTGCTTGGCTGTGCCATGTGTGCCTTCGGCGCAAAGTGGGGCCGGCGCGTGCTGGGGATCAGGCAGGGCTGGCTAGGAATGCTGCCAGTGCTGCTGCTGCCCTGCTTGATCGGAGTGAACCTAGCATACGGGTATGGTCTGTCCATGGGTGAGTCCTTGGTGGTATCACTGGGCACATCCGTTTTTGTGGCGTACCTGCGCATGCTGCCTAAATGCCAAGGTATCATCCGGCAAACAGCCATGCACCGAGCTGCCCGGCGTCTGAACCAACAGTGGTCCAAACACCGCCTAGCATCTGAGCTGACAGGCATGGTGGTGGTGGCCATCGTGGTGGCCCGTGTCGTCCTGGGTGGCGCTGCCTCCTTCTTCGGCGCTATCCTTGTTGTGCGGGAGTGGCCGCGGGCGCTGTGGTGGATGCGTGTGATTCTAGCTGGGCAGACGCTGGCGCTGGACGCTGCACCAAGGCTTCACCACCTGTCACCTGCGCTTGCAGGCACACTGGTGACTGCTGTTGCGGCGCTGTCTGTGTATTGGAAGGTGGTGTGCTTGCAGCAGCAGCACCGCGTGCGTGCTCCTCAGTACGCCCGGGCAGTGGCTGCCCTGCTGGATTGGCCGTCTGGCACCCCCCCACCATATGCCGATTTCAACGAAGAAGCTGGTGCTCTGGCTACAGACGATGATGGTAGTGAACGACTGGTTGAAGCGGCCGGGGCCATGGACCTATATGACATTGCTGAGACTTGGTCTGAGGGCAGTGTGGACCTGAGCGTTGCGGCCGATACGCCGTCCCCACATGCTGCTGACGAGGACACTGAGGGGGTGGGCTCCCCTGAAGCCGCATCGGAGGCACGCGGCAATCGACAGCACGGTGTATGGTGGTCCGACACTGGCTCTGAGGAAGTGTCCTCCGCCCTTGGCTGGTGGCGGCGGCAGCAGGGGGCCCCTTCGGGAGTGCACGTGGATGGCGCCTCTGAGGGCGGCAGCAGCTACGGTGGTATTCTAAGCAGCATGTCGCAGTTGTTCGAAGGCGTAGCCATGGGGCAGGTGGCAGTAGGGGGGTTTGCTGCAGGTTTAGGCGGGGTGTCCACCACAGGTTCAGACCCTGACCCCAGCATGGCACAGGCAGGCGATCCGGCCTATGCCGACAGCGATGGCGGCACCCTAGTGAGCGGCGACGCTGAACGAGAAACCAATTCTCGAAGCAGCGGGCTGCCTCACTACGCAAGCCAGTTTCACCCTCTACACGGCCGGCGTGGGACAGCTGCAGACTCGGGGGAGATTCCAGATGCAGTGCTGGACGCTGCTTGGCGGGGAGGCACAATTGACACGCAAACTGGCGACTTTTGGCGCAATGATCATCACTTCAGCAAGCACCAGGGCAGCGCTGTGCACGCTGGGGGGCTTGTTGACGATGATGATGACACAGCAAGCGTCATGTCTGCAGCTACCATGGGCGGCACCTCGCGCAAGGAAGCACGCAGAGCACTGCGTCGGCGCCGGCACATGCGCAGCCGCAGCACAGGGCGCAGCAACTCGGGCGCCTCTCGTTCCCCCGGCGTCGACCTGGCTGCCCAGAGGCGAGCCAGGACGAGCGTGGGGGATGATGACTGCGCACCTTCAGCCAGCGGCATTGAGTGTGATGCGCCCAGCGCCTTGCACCAGCAGATGACACCTGCAATGGGCCCCATCAGCTCTGCCTGGAATAGCGACCTGAGAGATTTGGACGAGCTATCCTTTGCTCGTGGCCACCACTCCCCTGCCCCTTGGAGTGGGGACGCGGCCACAATCAGCAGTGGCGGGGGCCGACAGCAGCCCAGCTTCGGCACGCTGGGTAGTCAAGGGTATGCGTACAGTCCTTGGGGCAGCACGGCAACTGGTCAGGCCGGGGCGTATACTAGCGGCTTGCAGGGGGCGCCCCACACTTCGCCGCATGTGCGCTCCATGCCGCCGCCTGCAGCAGCTGGGACTGCCAGCGGTGCCGGCGCTGGCATTGCGTATGGTCAAGCAATGCACAGGGGGAACTTCAGTGAGCCCATCATGCAGGCCGGCCTTGGCAGTGTGGCCATGCAGGCGCAGGCGCAGTCGTCTGGGCGACCCCCGCGGGCTGAAGCAAGTGCTGGGGCGGGCCGCGTGTTGTCGGTTTTGGCACAGACTGCAGCAAGCCCCCAGCCGCACATGGCAGCGCCATCTTCGAGTGCCAGGGCTGAACACAGCTCTGCTTTGCCCCCAGTGGGTCACGGTGTGCCCAGCTTGCCTGGGGCTTCCTCCCCCCAGTTCTTTGCCCAGCCTTCCCCGCTTCCGCCTGTTACCATGGACAGCGAAAGCACGGCACGGCTGAGCAGTCTGGCACAGTCTGCGGGCGCTCAGGTGGCGCTTCCCCTGTCAAGCAGCGAGCTGCCCCTGAGGATGCGGGCGCCGCAGGGGGGCATGAAACGCATCAGGGGACACTCAGCGGACAGCGACGCGTTGGACCTGGACCTCACCGCCCACGCGAGCAACTCGCGCAGCATGGATAGTGCCGCCACTGCTCCTGCTGGTTTGATGAGTACCTCCCACACCCCAGTGTTGGTGCCGACGCCAATGCCACACAACAGCACCCTGGGTGAGACTGCATACAAGAAACCCCGCCCGCTGCAGCCCACGCACACTAATGCACCCGACACCGCGCATAGCAGCAAGCATTTGCAGCCATCTGTTAGGCAAAGTGCCATGTCTCCGTCTGGGGGCCAGCTGGCAGCGCCCCCTTCGGTTGCCCCCCCTGCACCCCCCTCATCCGTCGCAGCGGCCGCAAGCATATCGCGACTGAGCACCGTGCCTGCCAGCATGGGACTGAGCACAGGGGCTTCGAGCTACTCCATGTATGACACCTTGCTGCAGACATCGGCTTCCGTTTCTGCAGGCGTCTCCCAGCTGCCGCTGCTGCCCTCTGCTGCCTCAGCCTCAATCAGCCCGGCGCCAGCAGCCGCCGCCAGCGACAGCGAACACAGCCAAGTGCCGAGCACCGCGTCAGACAACGAGGCCACTTAAATTTATTCATGTCTCCTGCAGCGCTCACACCCTCACGCCGTCAGCTGCGCTCCATCGCCACTCCCCCAACCACGGCAGCGCGCTCACAGCTGCACGATTGTCGCCCACTCCCATGGCCGCAAAATGCTTCACTGCACGCTCAGCAACGCCTTGTAGAAGCGCCTCCCCTTCAGAGGCACGCTTGTCCCACTTCTGCAGCAGGCTGCTGTAATCGTTCGCGCAGTACATCCACTGCCGAGCCTGGTATGGGTGCAGACGGCACGCCGCCGCCTCGCTCTCGTACTTGTCCAAAGCAGCCCGGTACAGGCCTTCTGATGTGACTGCATTGCCCTGCTCCGCAGCAGTCACTGCCAGCAGGTGCAGCGTGTGGGCAATGCATGGGTCGTTGGCCTCAAGGGTGGTAGGCAGCACATTCAGCAGCTGGGCGCTTGAAGCCCCTTCCTCAGACCCAGCCTCTGCGCTGGCCATCTGCACGTCATCCATGGAGCCAAGGACACTCTTCAAGGTGCCTGCAGTCGCCTCCAGCAGCTGCTTTGAGTGCTTCTTTGCTTCCGCGTGCTGCTGCAGCGTGACGCCGGTGTCCCGGGTGGCGTACTGCACAGTGCGCAGTGTGTAGTGCGCCAGCGCAAGCGCACAGCCCCATGCCTGGTTGTTTGTGCTGGGCATGTGTGCTGCAGGCACGTGCTCCTCAGAGGGCCCACGGGACTGCCCACTCTCGTCCACGTCATACACCAAGCTGAGGCCCCCAGGGACCAGCGCCACTGCTTCCTGGGCAGCCTGCAGGGCACTTGGGGCATCTGCAGGCACACACTCGTCTGCAGGGAGCGCAGCTGCAGCCTCCGCCGCTGCCTCACTGCTCAGCCCCTCGTCGTCCACGGCGGCCCTGCTGGTCATGGCGGCCAGCTGGGCGTGTCCCCCAAAGCCCATGCCTGCAGGCTGGCCCTCACCCAGGCGGCCCACGCTGTACATGTATGCGGCAAGGTTGCGCTCCAGGGCAGCAGCGCCCACGTCACCCATGGCTTGGTCTGAGGAGTCCTCAGAGGAGAGCCGCAGCTGCTGCCACGCTGCGTGGCCTTCAGCGTGGGCCCCAATTGGATCATAGTGTGTCTGGCCCATTGAAGCAGACACGGCCTGGGCAGCAATGAAGCGAGAATGTGCAAGTGCTGCTGCAAGGGTGTATTCTTCCATCTGTAGGGGCGGGCGTGCTCGCTACGGGACGCGGAATTTGCCGCACGTCACTTACATCTTCTGTTGCGCTGAGTACCTTCAAAAGGATTCTCGTTGCGGCATTGCCATCGCCCATGTGTAAATACAGCGATGAGAGTGCTAACCAAGTGTTCACTTTGTCGGATAGATGCGATCCGGCATCGTCGTCCAGAGCGTTGGCTAATTGGACAAGAGTGCTGCGGCCAGTCTTGTAGTCGCGTGCCTGCCAAGCTGCTGAAATAAGCCTGCGCATGACTGCTGTCAAAACGGTACAGAAATAGATCTACAAGCAAACTCACTGTGCTTTGGCAGCAATGGCCATGGCAGATGTGGTGCCCATGGAGTCTCCCACTTCCACCACTCGCTTCAGCGCGGTGACTGCTTTCTTTGCCCGGCCCGCGTTTAGGGCAGCCGTCGCCTCCTCCCACTCAGGAAAGGCCGAAAGGTGCTGCACCGCTTGATCAGACTCGGACACAGGCATGCTCCACAGGCCGTGGTGGCTTGGCCTGGTGTAGTGTCGTGCGAGGCATGGCCCACGCTTTGAAGCAGACACAGCGAGACGGTGCCACATGCTGAGGACAATTGAGATGGCACGACTACTGAACGCTGACGGTAATTGTTCTTCGGGGACAATGGTACGTACGACTCACAGATATGGGACTTGATTGCAGAAGAAAGAAAGCAGCCAACAGGCAACACCCTCCAGACCAGCGCACAGCTGAGTTGAGGGGGGGCTGAATACCCTCAAGCTTGAACAAGGAGGGGTGCAAAGGAGGTGAGGAGAGCAAGCAACCACTGTATGCAGTAAAGAAGAAATATGGCTGTGTTCAAGCGGAGTGTTGTTTTCTGGAGCTCTGGTCCCGTCGCTATCTACACCGCATCACCACTTCTGTGTGCCAGGCAGTCCACGTGCTGCGTGAACTTCGCCAGCCCCAAAGTGCATTAACTTTGCCTCGGCAGTCAGCTTGTTGCACTCAGTGAAGTATTAGCTGTGACTCATGGCATCCACTTCGGCTGCAGTGCAGAATGTGTGGAGGTACGAGTGTATGCGCGACTCTGGCCTGGTCGCTGCGACCTGGCCCGCGCTGACCCCCATTTCCTTTGTGTTGGCCGCGAAACACACTCCAACTGTGCAGGAAAATCCCAATGTCAAGGAAGACTTGGACACCACCCGTGAAGGAGGGCTATGCGGCGGTCCATGTGCAGGTGCGAATGCGACAGGTTTCAGGTTGCTTGCGGCCCACACAGCGTCTCACTGATGTTCCTTGTGCAGGGCAAAATATACATCATAGGGGGTGTTGGGGGCGGTGGAACACGTTATACAGGATCTAACACCGGATCTCCATCCGGCATATCGCAGCCAGCTCCCAGTTTGCAGCCAGGCGCAGTGGAGGGCTTTCTCAAAGGGACGGCGTCGGCTGTGACGGCCACAGATTCGTTCAGCCACGTCAACAGCGTGTTTGCGTATGACGTGGCGGCTGCTGAGTGGAGCATTGCTTCCACCAGTGGCAGCCCCCCCCCTCCCCGCAGCAACTTGGCCGCTGTGGCTGTGGGGCACTGCATTGTGGTGCACGGGGGTCAGGGACCCCAGCCCTCCGCCCTGGGCGCTAGCAGCGCATCAAACACCGCCACCCCGCAAGGCAGGTCCGTGTCTGTGGCTGGCCATGGGCCTTCAGGCGGCACTGACCAAGGTGCCCACAGCCTCGTCAGCGCCATGGATGAAGGGAGGCCTCCCGTGGAGCTGTTCAGCGACCTGCATGTCCTGGACACGCGCAGCATGCGGTGGACCACAGCGCAGCCCAACGCCGTCATAGCAGACTTTTCGGAGGAGCTACTCACCAGCAGTGTTGCTGCGGGGGCTCCGGACTCCCCCCCTGCTGGGGGCCGGGCGCGCCAGGCGGATGCCCTGCTGGAGCAGCCTGAGGACAGCCTGTTTGCGTCCCTGCTGTCAAATGGGCGCGAGGATGACCAGCTGCAGGCACGACTGTCGCCTTCCCAGCGCGCACAAACTGCAGCTGATATGCGAGACCGGCACCGACTGGTGCAACTGGTGGCTGCACTGGCAGCGCCGGTGTTTGTTGCTGGAACAATGAACGCATTGCGCCAGCACTTTGGCGCAGCTGCTCCTTCTGCATTCACCTCATCACAGACCGACGTGCGTGACTTGCTGGACAAAATGGTCAAGAGCCGCGAAGTGGCCACAGCTGCCTCCCGCCGCCCAGCTGTTGTTGCCCCCCCCCGCGTCTCGGGGCGAAGGGGGGCGGGTGCTGCGGTGGATGGCCACCGTGCATCTCCCCGCGGGACGATAGACGGGCGCAGTGAAGCCACCAGTGCCGTCAGTGGCGGTCTGGGGCACGACCACCCGTACCGGCACACGCCCTTGAAGCGAGTGAGGGGGGCCCTTCTGCTGCTGCCGGACCTGATTGTGGATGCTGCCATGCAGGCTGCACCAGTGCCTACCCCACGCACTGCTACTGCCCAAGACAATGGCGCCGCCTCCTTTGCCCAGGTCGACATCGGCGTCCCTGTGCCTTCCACCGTGGTGCATGCTGTGGCTGGGGACTCATCACTCATGATGCAGCTGTGCAACCAGCTGTCGTCGGCCCTATCGCCACTGGCAGCGGTGCCGGAGCCACGACACAGCCACAGCCTGTGCACCTGGGCGACTGATGGTGGCGCCGCGCCGGCCCTGGTCATGTTTGGCGGCATGACGCGAACAGCGGCACTGGCATCTGCAACCTTCACGGCCGGAGTGAGCAGCTCAAACAAGCGCCGAACCATGGAAGTTCCCTCCACCGATGTGTTCCTGTTTGACGTGAACGCAGGTGTGTGGATCAAGCTGCCCATTGAAGGCCCCTCCTGTCCTGCCGCCCGTGGCTACCACGCTGCCACTGTTGTAGGCGACAAGATGTACGTGTACGGAGGCCTCGGTGCAGACGGGGTCCTGGGGGACATGTGGGAGCTGGACTTGAGTCCCCTGGCACAGCTGACTTCCATTGCTGGCAGCGTCGTGCAGGCGCGGGTGAATGACGTGGCGGAACATGTGATGGGGATGCACGGGCTGAGCTCTCAGCGCACATCTGTTGCTGCCCAGCGCCGCAGCGGGTCGGACAAGCTTGGCAGCATGCGCACAATGAACGCCAACATCAGCCACAAGCTGCCTGCCTGTCACTGGCGCTGTCTCGCCAACGCCCCTGGCCCCGCTGAGCTGGCCATGCATGCCCGACACAAGCGCGTTAACGCACTGCGGGCTGGGCGAGACGAGGACGCGGAGGCGGCAGCGGTGGCGGCAGACATGGAGGCAGCGCTGGCCAAGGGTGGCGTCGTGGGGCAGCATTCCGTGGTGTCCTCCGCCGCCACAGTGGCGTGGCAGGCCAACTGGGGCCCAGGCGCCGTGTTTGGGCACCGCATGGTGTCTGACCCCTGGGACCAGCACGCCCTCCTCGTCTCTGGGGGGCGGTCTTGGTTTGGGGCGCCCACCTCCGGGGTGGCAGGCGCTGCCCGCAGCACTGCCCTGGGCGCTATGCAAGTGTGGAAGTTCAATGTGCAGCTGGGCACGTGGGAGGCCGTGTCAGCCCCAGGCGAGAACAGAACGGTATCTCCTGCTGACCTCAGTGGGTCTGTGGTGGGTGCCGTGCTGCAGGCGCAAGCCTTCCATGAGCGCGGCGGCACGGAGGCCAAGGCTGGCGAGACGGAGTCAAGTGGTGGCAGCGCAGGCATGTCCGCCATTGAGGAGGAACCTGAGGGGGGGGGCAAGTCCATGGAGGACGGGGGGTCTGACGAAAACAAAGAAGGTGAAGGGAAAGCTGAATCCCACGATGGCCCAAAGCAGGCTGGCATATCAGAGCACAAAGAGGAGCTCGATGAACATGTTGGCGGCTCTGAAGCAGCTGCTCAGCGCATTCAGAGTGACGGGGACACGTCCCAGCACAGTGCGGGGGCTGGGGGGAAACACTTGCCCGCCGCCCCCAAGCAGCAGCGCACCCACACACCCGGCGGCTTCAGCATTGCCGACAGCACTGCCTCTGCAACAGGAGCTCCCACAGCAGCAGCCTTCCGTGCCAGTTCCAGCGACACTGCGGACTTGCCCCCCCCTCTCTTCCGCTTCTGCATGCTGTCCCTGTGGTTGACAGGCAGCGAAGAGGGCATCTTCAAGCACTGGGCACAGCACCGGTCTGTGGTGTTTGGAGCGCGGGCAGCAGTCGGCATGCGCATCACCAGCTTAGCATCTGTGAGTGTAGCCCCCCTTGCCACCCCCTCACGCTCCCTGGTGTCGGCACTTGGGCGTCGGGCGGCCACAGGTGGGACCCCCAAGGCAAGAGGGTCGGCTGTAGCGCACAGCGCAGGAGAGGCTTTTGACGCCTTCAGCGATGTCGTGGATGCTGTTGCCGTGCCTGCATCAGTGTCCAAGGCGGGGGCGGAGCGTGCTCAAGCCCGGAAGCGTGCCCTACATGCGCTCTTGCCGGCGCTAGCTCCACTAGTAATGGCTGCACACAAACGCAGCGATGCCTGGAGCAACGCAGAGGACACAGAATGGGTGAATGGCGTGCTTGCACAAATGGCCGCCAGTTTGGACAGCCAGGCTTGGTGGTTTTCCGGCCACGGGTTCCGAGTTGAGCTAGTCAGCAAGGGCTGGTTCCGGGTACCGCCTCCAGGTTACGCAGGCCCGTTTTCCCTGCAGGGCGACTTGGGGAAGCGAGTGCGTGTGGTGCCCTTGCGGCACTTGGGAGGGCGAGGCCTGGCGCTTGCAGCTGCCCATGAGATCGCCCAGCGTCAAGTGTTCACAGCAGGGGGTACTCGGCAAGGCCACTTGAGTGCCGTGGGCATGCGCGACGCAGCCACAGCGGGGGGGCAGCGCCGTATTAGCACTGCCGGCGCAGCGCGGGCGGTGATGGCTTCTCTCTCGGCTCGCTCCCTCGGGGCTGCTGCAGCAGCTGACCGCGCTGCAGGCCGGCCATCTGCCAAGGAGGTAGACGAGCAGAAGGCTGGAGAGGACAGCTCCTCGCCGACGCTGCGTGCACAACTGGCAGTGGAAATCAGTGCAGCGTCCCTGTTGGATAATGCCCAGGCCCAGGACAGTGCCTGGGTGGCTTCCACGGGCGACTTTGACGTGTCCACTGCTGAGGCCCGCAGTGTTCCCGGTGGAACACTGCGCCGCTTGTTTGACCCGTCGCCCGAAGAACGCATTCAACTGATGACTGAGGCCCTGTATCGACGTGTTGTTGTGTTTGGAGGCATCTGTGTTCCACCCGCTCCACTTGGAGGGGGCAGCGATGGCGGCGCTGTGGACACTGCGCGCAGCCGCAGCATGCCCAGTCGCTCCGACATGCCACCTGGGCGGGAGGCGAGCTCCTCCATGGGGGCTGGCGCCTCCCTGTACGAGCTGGGCAGCGCCCTGGAGGGGGCCCTTGCGCAACGGGAGGACGAGGCGTACGACGATTGGTTCGACCGGGTGAACAACGACGCACGGCTGAGTGAGATCTGGCGGCACCGGCAAGCTGTAGCGGAGCAACGCCGAGCCCTGCGCAAACGAGGGCGAGCCATACCTGGGGAACCGGTGTCTGCAAGCACCGCACTTCACCTGGGAGACCTGGCTGCCCGCGGCAGGCTTCATGCAGCAGGCTTCATGCCGCTGATTGACGTGTTTCAGCTGTGCCTGGCCCCTCCTGATTTGTGTGCCCAGCCCGACCACTCAGGCGCTGAGGACGCCTCTGATGCCCTCCCCCACAATACCAGGCACATGACGGTGCAGTTTGATCGCACTGCCACTGACTACAGCGAGGGGCTTCACATGGCTGGAACGACCAGCCCTGGGGCTGTGACACACTCTACCATGAGTCACCGGGACGGGGATGGGCCCAGTGTCCTGCTGGTGGCCCGCTCCAGACGCACTCACGACATCACTGACGTGCGCAAGCCAGGACAGCTGGTCAGCCTAGTACCCCCAGACCCCAACGCCTTCAAGCCCCATGAAGCTCCTCCCAAGCAGGCTGCACATAGCTCCCCGGAACAATTGGGTTCGAACGGAGGCGTATCTCAAGCTGCCCGCAAGCGACTACCCAACGCGAGCTTGCCAGACACAGCCACCAACAAGACACTGGTGCAGGTGCTTGTGAACGAGGTCGAGGGGGGTGCTGGAAACACCCGCACCACAGGCCGCGGCACTGAATTCCCGTCCAGCGAGCCCCTGCTCATGCCCAGTGCCACCACCAACACGCTGGCCAAGCTCATGTCTCGGGACGCACGAGCAGACGCAGCCACAGCTGCCCACGTGGACTCCATCCTCCCCAGGCAAATGCAGCGGAAGTTCCCCACGGGACTGAAGCTGGACGGTCCCGTGCCAGAGGAAACGCTGCTTGCGGCGGCCAAGGTTGCCCAGCGGGCAGAGCGAGGGGCCTCACGGGAAGCGCTTGCGGCCTTGCTGGGCGTCCGCACTGCTGCTGTGATGGACCCGCGGGTGAACTCTGCAGCTCCCGTGCTCGCAGCGGAGGCTGCCATGGTGGGCCCACTCATCACATTTGACGCCCGCGAAATCGCCTTGCGCAGTCAAGCGGACCGGCCGGCCCAGCAGCACCTCTCCATGAGTATGAGCAACCTGGGGAGTGGAGCGCCAGGAGTGGAGGCCAGCAAGGTTTTGGGGGAGCCTCTGGTGCCCATTTTCGATGACGGGGAGGGTGAGCAGTACGCTGGACAGGTGCGCATGCAGCAGCAGCAGCAGCGGGCGGCAGGGCCAGCTGGTGACCGTCGCTCTCCCAACGGACTGGTGTCGCCCATGCGGGTGCCTGCTGGCTTTGTTGTCGCCTCAGGGCGCACCGGCACAGATGCAGGCACAGCCGCCAGCGGCACAAAGCAGTCGTTTGTGCGTGTGCCCTCCCGCAAGGCATCTCGTGCGCGGGTGCCCGGCTCGCCTGGTTTCGCTGCTGACAGTGCCATTGGTTCCAGTGATGCTGGTCTGGGGGGCACAGGGCACTTCCCTGTAGGCCCCATGCAGGGAGATGCGACAGACGGCGCCACACCACGCGAGGATGCCAGCGATGAGAACGATCTTCTGCGTGGTGCCCCCGTGTACACCATTCGAGCAGGGTATGACGATGACGAAGAGGACCACATTCTGCCGCCAGCCAGCACATTCCTGGCCAACGTTGCATCGGGTGTGGTGTCAGCTGTGGATGTGGTGCCAGGTTGGCAAAAGCCCCAGAAGGCAGCCGACATCGTCGAGTCCAAGCAACGCGCCGAATCCAGAGCCTCAAGCCGTCACGGCCGACGTTTTCAGACCTCGGCAGACACGCAAGAGGTGGACTTTGCACCCCCCCCAGCAGCCGCCCGTCCCCTGGCAGTGTCGCCCCCTGACAAGCACCGCCTGAAGCCTTCCCGTGTACTGCACCCCGCTCTGGTGCACAGCATGAAGGCCAGCGTGCAGCGGGAGCAGACCAGAGAGCATATCAGGTCTGTGCTGGGGCAGCGGGAAACAGGCAGTGACTCCACAAGCGCCCTCGCCCGCTCTGCACTGGGTGCAGGTAACACGGCCAGCATGAGCAGCATCGTTTCTGGGGCGCCTGGCGTCACGCGCGACGTGACAAACCTGGGGGGGGTCGTCACGGAAACCATCGAGCTGAACCCTGGAGGCATGCACCGGCCTCACCCCAAGGCTGACGGGGATGTGGACGGGGGCGCGTCTGCCGCTGTCTCCCCGCGTTTCACCATGGCTGGCGCATCTGCCTTGATGCACGTGGACAAGTACGCAGGGGACATGCATGCATTTGGAGGGAAGCCCAAAGAGGGCACGGCCAACTCTGGGGTGCCTGTCAGTCACAGGCCAGCAGCCAAAGCTGTGCCTGAAGGCCAGCAAAGCGACGTGAATGCAGCTGCACGGCGCGGCATTGGCGGCACAATCCCCTTCTCACAGCCTCCACGTGAGCGCGCAAGTGTGGGGGACACGGGGCTTGACTCGGGCCGCTTGGGCCCACAGCGCTGGGTGTCTGCCGCGGAGGTGGTCGTTGCTCGCCGAAGCAAGCGGACGAATCCAAGCGTGGCTGCGGCTGCGTCAGCTGCAGCTGGTGACGGCATTGTCGACTCACACGCAACCGTCATTGGGGAGGGGCACCGTGCTGGTCGCAACGCACAGGGGCGTGTCGCAGGCGACCTGCGTGGGTTTGTCACCCCCCGCAGTGCAGCCGGCAATGAGATGCTGCGTAAGGGCAGTGCCAGCGGTGTGGGGCGATCTCTCCGAGCCCGTGGCACTGGGGCACACGGAAAGTCGTTGTTGCACGTGCACAAGCAAGCAGAGAAGCTGCTGCATCAACACGCCCACGCAGCGCGCAAACGGGAGACGCTGAATGCGTCTTCAGATGGTGTGATGAATGACCTTACAGCGAGTGAGCTGTCCAAGTACGGCATGATCACGCTGCAGGACCAGATGAATTCTCGCATGGTGCCGTCTAGCGACAAGCGCGGGAAGGCGGCTTCGTCGCAGCGACAAGCCACAGAGGAGGCCATTCAACTGGCGCTGTCAAGTACCAAGGAGTTTGCCACCGTGAAGCGTGGCGGTGCACCCACTGCTACCATCAACGCCGATTCGCAGGCAGCGCGGGCTGTGCAACTGGCCAAGGCGCTGGCTGGAGGCGACACGGGTGCAGGGCTGAGGGGCGCCGCGGACGATGACAGCGACTCCGACGATGAGCCCCTTGGGAAGCATTGGGCTGCACCAGCGGCCAGCACCAGTGGCGGCCCCGCACCCCATGCGCCCACTGCCGCCCTGGGCAGCTCAACTTCCGCTGTCGCAATGGGAGCCGCCGGCAGCATCGCGCCTGGCTTCGCGAGCACACTTTCTACCCGAGGCCGCACCACAACGGGGCTGGGCAAGAGTAGCTCTACCCGCTTGACAACAACTGCACCATTGCGTGCTTGGGGTGCTGCTACTCCGGCCTCCGCCCCCCACAGTGACCTGACTGGGCATAAACTGCAAGTGCATGGCGTCACTCGCCCAGCCCAGCTGAAGGCCCTGTCCTTGAGTCAGCGCGCACGCAAGAAACGCACTGCTGGAGACCCCAACCAAGCAATCGTTGCGGGTTCGTCCTCAGCGTCGTCTGCATTTGTGCAGAAGCAGCCGATTTTATCTGCGTTTGACAGGGCTACCCCCAAGCCAAATCTCACAGCGTTAAGACGGCAGATGCAAGCTGAATTTGCCGAGCAACAGGAAAGATAGCCCTGTAGGTCAGTGTGTACAAGCAATGAATTTGTAACACGAGGAGCGCCCAGTCGGCTCAAAACACTCGATGCAAGACAGAGCAGCCATACCCACGAAAAAGAACACATCTCTCAAGCGTTATGTCTGTGATCTGTGGTCTCGGAAACAGGCGCCATCTCTGCACTTGAGATATCGGCCATTGTTGGCTGATTGTTCAGCGGGTTGATAGTGTTGGTTCCGTCACGGCTCTGCTGGACACTGGTCAGCTTCTTGTTGCAGAATCTCCATGCATATGCTGTGCAAAGAATGAGAATGATCCCGCCTGAAATACCGCTAATAAGCAGCCACAGCAGCTGCAAGGGCGCCTTTTCTTGTGGAAGCGTGTACTCTGAATCCACAATAGTCCCAGCAGTCATAGCACGAATGCCGATGCGGTTTTCGTCCATGTCGTAGGCTGTAGCAAAAGCAATCTGGAACGTATCGCCCAGCAGCCACTCATCTGTGGCTAGCGTATCAGGCAAGCCGCCCACCCGCACCGCACAAAAGCCAGCAGATGCGCATGGCCGTTCGCAGCAAGTGTAGTCCCACGGGCGGATGATGATGTCCTGCAGCGGCGCAACTGGGCTAGAGGCGGCGGACACCTTCACTGTGAGTGTGATGTTTGGCAATGCAGGAAGTGCTGTAATGGGGCACAATATCTCGCTGCTTTGTTGTGACTGCACACACGGTGTCCCTTGTGCCCTGGCTGCGGCAAGCACTGACTGCTCGAAATCCACAAAGTTACGAGGTGGCATCAGCAGTAAAGACGTCCCCGTGTCCACCACACCAGGGATGACAGGTGCATCGGTAGTGGTTGTCGCTGCATACTGCGCCGCTGGAACAGCAGTCCTGGCACCAGTGGTGCTGTCAAGCCCAAGATAGGAGCTGCGCTGAGCGAAGTAGATTTGGGCCGCGAAGAAAGCGTGTGTCCGCTGCCCGGAGCTCTTATATTCAATGAGGGGCATCCAGTACCACGATCTGACACCCTTGGATGCGTCCACGGCCCCCAGACTGATGAAGGAGCCGTCTTCGCCGTGGGGCGACAAGTAGAACGACATGACTCGCCTGGAGCTGGTGGCGTCTGCCCACTCAAAGAACCAAGGTGTGGTGCTGACTAAGGCTAGAGATGGATAGGCCAGTCCCAAAATGCCATCTTGGTCGAAGCACAGCCAAGGCTGGCCAGTTTCTTTGCTGGCTACGCCAAGGCGCATTGTAACGGTGGCTTCCCCAAAAGTGACGGTATCGGTCCCAGGCCATACCGACAAAGCCCCGCTGCCATACTCCAGTGAAACCTTCGTTGTCCCCAGGGGAGTCCATGTTGGTGATGATTCTCTATTGAATAGGGTGTGCTTGCTTTTACATGCTGCGTGGCTTTGGAAGTCCACGTCGCTGCCCAGCACCCACAACTGTGCAAGACAGACAGACCTCTGGCATGGCCAAGCAAAAGGGCTGATAGTCAGACTTACATCCGAGCTTCCAGTGTCAAGCTGAAGCCTTAACGTTTGGTCGCCAATTTGTACCCGCACAAAATACTCGAAGTCATTCACATTCGTGACAGACTCCACGGCCGACAGCGATCGGGTAGCTGCTTTTGCTGCACGCTCCAAGGGCAGCACAACTGGGGCAGCAAATGTATTAACCACTGCAAGCAGCCCAACCAGTACAATAATGACGCATTTTTTGTGAGGCGGGAACCTCATGCCACAATGCTTCGCGCGGGAGGCGGCAAAATAGTAAGCAGAGTGCGAGAGTTGTCGTCAGGTGCCGCAACTGGATAGCTTGCATTTGAAGCACACTCAGCTGTGGGGCGTGAAAACAAAGAAAGCACTTGTTCTTACGTAAGCGCTGTTTTGCAGCACGGTTGTGCAGGCATCATCGGGCAAACCGAGTCGGCCCCTCAAGTATGCGCTGGACGGCCCAAAAGCTGCAAAACCTGTTGTGTGTGCTGGACAGAGCACTGCATTACGGAAAGGTGGCTGCCGACGTGCACGGGCTGGTAAAGTGTTGTTTCTACCCTGAGATGAGCGCCGTGTCAAATTGGTGTGTTCATGAATCTTGAAGCGGTCGCAGCAGCTACTAGGCGACCGCTATTTCCCTTCAGGCGCCCACACACTGCCGTACCCGCCCTCGCCCAACTGGGCTGCTTGCGCGAGCTCCTCTGCTTTTTGAAGCATTGCTCGAGTAGCAAAGGCCCACTCGTCTCGCTCCGCAGTGCTGTTGAACACCAGCGTGATGCACTTGGGCGGGCCCTCCACCCGCAGAGCAGGCTTGCCTTGCACTGTCTTGGCCAGCACATTAGTCAGGACAATGGCATTGTGCAGGGACAGAGAAACGCCCTCCAGCTGCAGTTCCTCATTCGGCAGAATCCCATGCTTGGCTGGGTCTGGCACGGCGTCCCAAATGTGCACCGCGTGCTGCTTCGCGGCAGCCACGCCCTCGTCCCCCGAGTCCCCTGCCGCGTCCTCCGCGGCGTGGTATGCTACACGCATGTCATGCAGGGACTTGCGCTCCTGTGTGCCGAGGCGGGTGTCTGGGTGTCCCAGCCGGTACGCTGCCTGCTTGTACTTGTCCCTGTGCCGCATCAGGTCCTCACTGGGGCGATTCACGGAGGCATACACCAACTGCATGGGAAGCAGCACCACCAAGTACTCCCGCAGGCCAGTACCGCCTGTAATTTTGTCCAGCCAGCCACACTTGATAATGCGGGCTCCAAGGGTCACCAGGCTGGGGGCCGGCGCCGGGGACAGCGCGGCCTGCAGTGCGCCCACCTTCTCCCGCTCAGCCACGTCAGCGACGGCGGTGTTGATGTCCTGCGCAGCCTGCTTGGAGGTCTTGAGAGCCTGTACCAGCATGCCATACTCCGGGTGCGCGGCAGGGGTGGTTTGCACCACCTCTTTCAGCAGCAGTGCATACCGTGGAATACGCTGCACAGGCATGATCAAGAAGCTCTGCAGCGTCTGGCCGCCACAGGCAGCCTCACTTGTGCGTAGCCACTCTGTAAAGCGCTTATGGCCGCCCGTAAGGTCGCCCAGCAGCTGCAGTGCCGTGCCATGACCCGCCACGTACGGCGCATATGCCCGGGCGAAGCTGCGGGCACAGTGCTCCACCAGCGCCCCCACACACACAAACGGCGCCGTGTGGGGCGTCACACAATCCATCCGCGAGCCCGCTGCCCCCCCCTCTCCTTCGGCCCCAAACAAAAAGTCTGTCTGGTCTGCTAGGGCGTGGGCCCGCTGGGCGGCTCCCACCAGGTGCTGCAGCAAGGAATAGTGCAGGGGAAGCAGCAGCTGCACCTGTCTGAACAGTGCAGTGTGCTCGCCCTCGCTCAGTTGAGCAGTCTGTGCGTTGTCCGCGTGTTTGTCCACAGACGTGGATGGCCCCGACAGGCCCTTTTGTGCGCTTTGCACAAGATCCAGGGCTGTGCCCTTCAAGCATTCGCCCACAGGTTGCACATCGGGGCGACTGCACTGCGGAACACTCGGCAGCAGGAACGCGTTCACTAGCCTGAGCAGCAGGGCAATGTAGTTCGCTTCGCTGTTAATTAGCTCTGATAGCGCAGAGGCTCGCTTTCGGGCCATGTCAGCGTCCATGCAGTCAGCCAGCAGCGAAGGCGCCGCCGCTGCCGCTGCCATGGCTGAGGCAGCGGTTGCTCGAGCCTCTGGTGACGAGTACACTGCTGCAGCATATGGACTGGCATCTGCTGCACCTGAGGGTGTGTCTTGAAACAAGTCTCCGTCGAAATCCGACACCTCCGCTTCCTGCCCCAGGCTGTAAGCGGCGCGTTGCGGGGGCAACGCCTGCTGCTGCTGCTGCTTGAACATGTCGTGCTTCGCCGGACTGCTCCATGCCCCTCTCTCAGACAACGACTTATGTGGGGTAGATTCAGCTTGGGCTGGTGCCTGCTGTGGCTGTGTTGCCTTGGATGTGGGTGCTGTGCCTTGTTGCGTGCTTCCTGCTGCACCGGTCCTTGGGGGGGCAGGGTCGGGACTGACCTCGCCATTTCGCAGCGCTGCTCGCAGGATGCTGCTTTTGTGGGCAAGGAGAACCTCTCGGCTGGCCAGCAGCGTGCTGATGAACGCAAAGCATTCATCACCGAGCAGGTCCTCCAATTCACCCTGGCAGTCTGCCTCTTGCTGCAGCGACCCCAGGACAGCTTGGCAGGCAGCCCCCAGCCCAATAGCCTGCACCAGCCCAGCAGCGTGGTGGTGCAGTCCAACGGCAAACCAGCGTGCTGGGTGGGTGTGCGACGGCAGCGTCAGGCGCGGCATGCCCTGGTGTCCATTCGGCCTGGCTTCCCGCGGGGTGTGCGCTGAGGGACGTCTCAGCAGCCCCCCCCCCCCACCGGCAGCCGCTGCCGCTGAATGAGAGCGAGGAGAGACTTGGGGTCTCGGACCACTCAAGCTGGATTTCCGGGGTGGTGGGGGGGGGGGCTGCAGGCCCGTGTTTGGGGGGGGCCTCACAGCGTCGCCCTTCGATTCGTTCTTCAGCTCTGACAAGGAGCGCTTGCGCTCAGCAGATGGCTGCGTGGCGTCTCTAACTGGTGGCACTTGATTTGGTGCGGAATCTGGCTGCTGCTGTCCAAATGCATGCAAGAGACGGGTCAAATCCTGATCAGATTTCAGTGAGGAGCGAGGCGGGTGGTGCCGGGTGGAGCCTTGGACGGATGAAGAGGCGGCCGCACTGGCCGTGCCGAAGCCTGAGGCCTGCATCTGCCGAAGAGCACGGGCTGCAGGGGACATCATTGCCATGGATATGGCCTTGCTGGAAGTTTCGCACGTTGGAACCACGGATGCTGTGTCCAATGGGGCGGGGCGTCTGCTGCGCTGCCTCAATGAATGAGCTCCATGCTGAGCTACAGGATGCGCATGTTGCCCAGGGAGTTTATGTTGTGTAGTTGACTCGTGGTACTGCTGTGTCGTTTTGCTTGTGGCGTGTGCAGCATGCCGAGCTTCGAATGTACTTGTCGCATGCGACTCATGGCGAAGGCTCTTCGCAGCCTTCGACCCATGAGACATAGCACGCTGGAGTGCAGTCCGAGGTGATACTACATCCATCTGTTGCTCGGCTCGTTTAATTGTATCAATCCCTGAATGTGTGAAAAGCCAGCCGCAAGACTGTCTTAGGACAACACGCCAAAATGCGGAGAGGAGCGGTACGCACAATGGGCAGACAAGCACACCACAGATTTAAGAAGATCTGAGAAGGACACACCCGAAAGCAGCTTTATACTGGAGAATGAGGCACGGGAGCAAAAAGTACACAGCACAGCAGCTGATCTGGGCTATAACAGCGCGTCACGTATGTGTGGGGGCCTGCGAAGACAATACATGGAGACCGTACTTCTCTCGCATGAGCACTTTCGTGTATCTCATCGTATGTTGTACTGGCACGCGACTCTATTTTGCTGCCATGCAAGCTCAAGCAAAGGAGGCCGCGGCGGCAGCAAGCCGCCGCATTTTCGGCACAGCCATGCCGCATGAGGGTGGCGGTCGCAAGTGGCTGAAAGCGATGAACAAAGGCCCAGCTATGATGCGATATGTTGCTCCATTGCTGGATGAATACAAGTTCCGTGGTGTCCAAGACCCCAAGGCATTCTTCGAGTATGAATACAAGCAATATCTGAAGCAGACGGCTGACCCGAAGTACGAAAAGGTCCTGAAGAATCGCGACGGCTTCCGTCCGGAAGTCCACGGTCTGTACAAAGCTCGAGAGATGAGTCAGAATTTGGAACCCATGTCGAACAGTGGCCTCGCCCCCGAGGATCAGGATGCGTTTGACAAGAAATCTCAGGTAGCGGAATATGCTTTGGCTGTCAGCATGGCTGAAGCTGCCATCGAGCGCCTGGAGAACGCTGCTAGCAGTGGCGACGACAAAATGGCTTCACGTATCCACCAGCTACTGGAGGAGCAAAAAACCCTTCTGGCTGAGAGTACTGCCAGCCTGGAAGCTGCTCGCGCAACAGCTGGTGCTGCTGCTGATGACGACTCTGAAGAGGTGGTTGCGCTCATGAAAGAGATGCAAAAGGATGCAGTAAACTTGGACCCCACAGCTTCGGAGGGTGTCTTCTTAGTGGATTATGAGCAGTTTCCTGACTATGCCATGCACGCCATTGCCTCAGAGCATGCTGGGCGCTTCACTGTGGGCGACTCAAATTCCGCCGACGGCAGCTTGTCAGCCGCCAGCAGCCCCGAAGGCAGTGCCGACCAGGCACCCACCAGATCTGTAGATGCCCCTATTATTTCTGTTAGCGCTGCCAGTGCTGCTCTGAGCGCCATGTTCAAAACTGCGGTGCCTGCGCCCCTGCACGCCCTGACGCTTTCGGCAGATAGCAGCCTCCCCAAGCTGGCACCAGCCTCGGTGGAAGATGCAGCCGCTGTTGCAAACGACGCCATGGAGCCGGCGCTTGTAGCAGCAGTGGATGCTGTCATGGCTGCAGCGCCCACTCCCGAGGGCCGTGCCATGGCTTGGCTCAGGGCACAAAACGCCTTTGCGGATGCCAGCAACGACCCAGCAGGCATGACAGAGCACGGGCCTGCTGTGTACAGCAACTCCCTACTGCAAGTGTTCACCACGTGGGCAGCTGCAGCTCGCCCCAGCGCCTGCCCTGAGGGCGTGACACCCCTTGACTTGGACGCATACGTGCCTGGAGTACACAGCGACATCGGCACCCTCGCACTGCCCCTGTCTGTGCTGGGCAGCTCCGAAGACGCAATGCCTGCACTGGTGAGTGCGCTGCTCTCCGCCGCCACCCCCACAGCAGGTGCCGACGAGGAAGAGATAGGCTCCGGCACTGAGGCGGTGCACGCCTCAGAGGCAGCACTGGAGGAGGCCCATGTCGCAGCCAGTCTGGTGGAGGGAGCAGTTGACCCCTGGGATGGCCCAGCTACGCTCATGGCGGCTGTGCAGGCAGGAGGGGTGTCTGCTTTGCCGCCCAGTCTGAGAGCCACGCTGCGTACCCGCGCTGTGGATCACTTGTCGGCCGCCGTGGCCCGCTTGCGCGAGGAGCACTTTGCCAGCAGCAAGATGTCATTCGGTCAAGAGGGTCTGAGCGAAGAGGCAGCCAAGGAGCGCCTGGGGCACTTCGCGGACTGGCTGGCGGGCTGGCACGCCCAAGTGCAGCGTGAGCAGAAGCCTGCGCAGATCGGTGCCGTGCTGGCCACCCAAGCGTGGGTGCAGCAGCAGATGGGCGCTGTGGAGCAGTGGGAACAAGTGCACGATGCAGCAGACAGTGCTGCCGCGGATGCTTTGTCAGCGGGGGGCGTACCCCCCACTGTGGACGAGGTCGCGGCTAGCAAAGGCATTGCCCGCCCGCTTTTGAGCTCAGCGGACGCCGTGCGCGAGGCTGGCATGCTGCGCTTGCGCTCCCTGTGGCGCGCACTGCACTACCCCACTGTGTGCAACGCCCTGGATGCATATGCTGTGCATGTGCTGTGCACTGTGGCGAACCCAGCTGTCGGTGACGCCGAGCTGGCACAGCCTGAGAACAGCATCCTGACACAATGAGCAGAATATCATAAGATTATTTTCGACACTTGCACTTTCTATGGATGCGTGCATGTTTCAACGGCTGCCCACCTTCGGAGTGCGCAGAACCCGGTGCGGACAAGCACTGGAGGAGGAGCCTCAGGTGAGCAGCTTTTCGATGATGCCCTGGGCCCCCTTCTCGACCAGGGCCACAACACCGGCATGGCCTCCCTCGTAGTACGGGTCGGGCACATCTGTGACGCCCTCCTCAGGGCAGAAGGAGCAAAACATGTGCAGCTTGCCATGGGCGGCGGGGGGGAAGAGCTTCTGCAGGTCCTGCATGTTGGATGTATCCATGGCAATGATATAATCGTATGCATCGGCATCACTCGTGTGTACTTGGGCAGCGACGTGGTCGCGCAAGTCGTAGCCAGCGTCCGCCGCTGCCTTCACCATGTCAGAGTCTGCAGGGCCGCCCACGTGGAAGCTGCTTGTGCCGGAGCTTGCAATGACCACAGGGGCATTTGAGATTTCAGCCTTGCGCTTCAACACCCAATGTGCGCATGCTGATCGGTTGATGTTTCCCAGACAGACAAACATGATGCTTTTTGGCGAACTGCCTCCCGAAGCCATGATACCAGAGGGCAAGAGAAACTTCTGCGTTGTGCAATCAATGCTTGAGTTGAGCAAGCAGCCACGTTGAGCGTAGAAGTAACAAAGGATGGGCTTCACGTTTGCTGCAGCATCGCTTTGTCGTCGGCTCCGTGGCGAGCTTGAGTGACTTTGTGAGCGCCCAGATTGCGATACAGCCCCCCTGCTGCTGCTGTCTTCAATGAGCTGGGAACCAGCCAGAGCACGTGGAGCACCACCGCTGCGATCAAGCAACAAAACTTGCCAAAGAATGTGTACGCAGTGAGGTGGAGTTTTCATATCCATTCCGATCGTAACAAGCCACTCAAGACTTCTGTCTTTCAAGCACAGCTTCACACTCAGTTTGCCATCCTTTTGTTCAGAAGTCATCGGGCCTGATCTATCGGGTGCAATGGACATTGCTGAGTTTCAGGAACATTTATCCAAGTTCCCCGTTGTGCGACCCCGGGACTATGTACTGCCACCACAGGTACGAGCAACTCAATCCTCGAGGCATTTTCGTTTCCTTGGTACTGCATGCTTCTCACTTTACAGGCAGCCCCAAAGGGTATACTAGACATGTTCTCTGGGAATCAAACTCCACAAGCATCTCTGCCAAGCCAGCCTTCGACCTCCCTGAAGCTTCCTTCTGAGCAGGAGTATGCAGCGAGCCGAGCTGGCTCCAGCGTGAAGGACCCGGTTGACGCAGCCATCATGTCCTGGTGCAAGGCTGCCGGCCTGCCCACCACCAAGGCTGCAGAGGTTACTCGGGAGTTTCGTGCTGTGCTAGGTGCGGTGGGCGCCACTCTGGGCGTGGAGGATGCGGAGCAGCTCGCCAAGTCCCTGCTGGCTGCACAAGCGTGAGCAGCGCTGCAGGTGGCGAGGGGAGGGGGGGCAAGACACACATTTATTACGACAGTACTACACGCTCCAAAGGCGTGCATGCGAGGCTGCGCGGGGCTACTGTGCGGCGGCTGCGCCCTGTGCCTGGTACGTGCTCTTCACTTGCTGCAGGCGGCGGGCGTCCCCCAGCCCCCACATCTCCAGTACAACCAGCACCTTGTCCCGGGGGGTGGGGTACAGGTTCTGCATGGCGGGGCGGGACAGGCACACCAGCGCCTGTCGCCCGATGGCCTCTGTGAATGCTGCGAATGTCAATGCAGTGTTTTTGTCCTTCGTGCTCGCCTTGCCCTCAGCTGGCATCAAATTGTGTGTCTTGGCAGTGTCTGCGAAAATGCCTTTCACTTCCGTCTTGGAGGTGAATGTGGGCACAATCAAGTAGTCCTTGCACATGCGCAGGTATGCAGATACGGTGAGGCCCGCGGTGCGGCCACTGCCCTTGTCTGCGTAGAACTTGAACAGCTTGATGAGTGGCTTGGTGAAGTTGTCAAACAAAGCCATCACCTCCGGTTGGAACAGCTCAGCGGGCGCCCCTCCTGGCACAGTGGGCGGCGCTGCTGTGGGGCTGGTGGTGGTGTGTGGGTGGCTTGGGCTGGCAGACACGCCACTGCCATCCGACCGTCGCAGCGGGGGGGAGGTGAGCGTCGGCACATGCCCAGATGTGCCTGGGGGGGAGGCAGCAGCCATCTGGCCGTGACTGCGCTGGGGGCTGCTGTGCATCTCCTGGCTGCGCGTGCTGAGGGCGTGTGCATCCTCCTGCACTTGCTTGCCAAGCTGGGTCACCTTGTCCATCTGGGAGGCCACCAGCTCCCTGTCAGCCGCAATCTCAGCACGCATGCGCTGCAGCTCCTGCATTTGCGATGCGAAGTCCGCCTTGGCTGCGTCCAGATCTGCACGCTCCTGTTGCAGTTGCGCGTCAGGGACCGGCTGCACGCCCTGCTCAAGGGCCTGTGTGGGGGGGCTCGAAAACATGCTGAGGGGTGCTGAATGTGCTGAATGCCCTTGCTGCTGCTGAGGCGAGGCCATTAGACTGCTGACAGCTGCTGCTGGCACCGAGGACATTGACTGGGAGTAGCTTGGGTGTGGGTCCATAGGTGCACTGTGAGTGCTGCTTGGTGCGGTTTCGCCCCCCCCTGCCAGGGCTCGGGTCAGGGCTTGGGCGCGGGACAGAGCTGCCTGCATGTCGGGGGACAGGGCTGACATGAAATCAATGCCGCCCCCAGAGGCTGCACCTTGTTGCGTGCTGCTGCTTGGTGCAGCAAACGCCGAGGTGCCTGGTGCCACACCCACAGCGGTGGCGGCGCCATCGATGTCTTCCCGGGTGAACTGCACACGGGGCAGGAAGGGGGAGCCTGCGATGGGGCGGGCGTAGAAGAACCCCTCGCTGTGCATGTTCACCTCGATCTCGATCTGGGGTGTCACCCCTCGCTTGGCATTCTCCACATCCTCCTTTCCCAGCTGCACCTCGTATGTGACGGTGTAGCACCCGTTGCCATGGTCGATGATGTCGTACGGCACAGCAGGGCCATGCACCAGGATCTCAAACTGGTCCCCACCAGTCGCACGGGCGTTGTCAAACTGGTCCCGAGTCACCACTGTGAATGTGTTCTTGCAATTCAAGCGCGCAGTCTCAGCACCGTCGCCCGTGACCAGGCAGTGCTTGGGGGCAGTGGGGGCAGCGGACACCTCAGGCAGGAATGGGGAGCCGAAGATGTGCTGGTCCTTGTACTTGATGCTGAGCTCGAACGTGCCACTCTTGGGTGGGACGTAGGTCACCTGCAGTGTTCCGTCGCCGACGTCTTCTGGGTGCAACTCAATCTCCAAATCCGCGTTCGCGAGGGAGACCTTGAAGGCGTCCAACAGAGTGTTGCTCGCCTGCTGCTGCTGCAGCTGCTGCGACCCCCCCATGTCCCCCATGTCACCATACTGTATATCTTGTCGTGCAATGTCGGCTTCCTGTGCTGCTTCTGCCAGCGCTGCGTCGTCAGGCTGGATGGTGAAGGTGGCCTCCTCCCCCAGGACCGCCTCGCTGATGCCGGGGCCCCAGGCACGGTGCCGCATAGCAAGGTCTTTGTTGTGCGCTTCAACGATAGCTTGCTCCTGCTTGTGGGCCTCCAGGGCAGCCACGCTGCTGAGGGGGTCCCGCATCGGGCCCCTGCCCCCGCCCATGCCTCGCCGACTTGAGCTACGGCGCTGCCGGCGGCGCTCTTCGCGGCGGTCTGGGTCTGCATGCTCCTTGTGTTGGTCAATGATGTACTGAATAGTGTTGACCCATTGCGCCATCTCCTCTTCCGTGTCCACTGCCAGGACCAGGGGTTCTTTGCCGGTGGTTGCGACAGTGAAAGTGTGCACAATCTCGCGGTTCTTGTGTGTGCCCTTTGCGTCACCCTCAAACACTTCCGCGTCTTCGTCAAGATGCACCCGACCGCGAGGTACAGCAGCTGCTGCATTGTCGAAGTATTCAAGGTGAGCGCGGGTCACGCGTAAGAACCTGTCAGCCCAGCGTTTCGTAGTGAAACGCCCTCGCGCCCTCTTCTTCACGGCTCCTTCTGAAATCTCCAGTTTTGAATGATCAATTTCGGGATCCAGTTGGTCATCGAAATCATCATAATCATCATATCCATCCTCATACTGATCGAAGTCATCCTGGTTGTAATAGTCACCCTGCTGCTCAGCATCTGGGTTCGATGCCTCCATCCGAGCTTGGATCAGGCGACTGCGAGTAGTCTCAATCGTGCTTTCTGCCTCTTGCAGCTTGCTGTGCAACATTTGCATATTCCAAGCACGCTGACGATCGACCCGATATGGCATCCCGTATCTCTTGGGGCTCACGCCGTATGAGCCTGAACCAGAGCCAGCGTGGCGTGGCGCGCTGCCCATGCCTGATCCCATGTGGCCAGAACCGCCCATTCGGCCTGATTGGGGGCTTCCAAACGCTGCACCCCCATATTGGTCCTCACGATTATATCCACCCTCTTCACCGTAGCCTTGGCTGTCATAGCCACCGCCATACGCTGACGACATGTCTTGCAAAAAGCAGTGACACTGCGGTACTTGGACTTCTCGGACGCAAGCCACAAACCAAGTGTGCTGGCAGTCAGACAATAAGGCTCACTCAATTTATCATGTGCTTATTGCTGCAGTGTTTGGTTGATTTACCACTCTCGTTGGGTGCTGCCCAGAACTTCACGGAAACTGCAATTGCAACGCAGGCCAACAGCATCTTGAGAGGGGGGTGCAAATACAAGCAGCCCAAAGCGAACTCAAGTAAGCCGGAAAACTCTTGGGTAATTTTGCACCAAAGTTTCAACTCCCCCTTGTCCCACGCTGCTGCTCTTCAGCGCAAACAATCCCTTCGCAAGCCGCGCATTTTGTCGCCATGGCCGCAGACCTCTCTGCCGTGAAGGACAGCGGGCTGTTTGACGACCTCCGTGATTTGGACAAGCCAGTAGCATGGATGCTTGTTGGTACCAAAGAGAATTCCAAGAAGGGTGTTTTCATCGTGCATGGCAGCGGCTCTGGAGACCTTGATGAGCTGAAAGCTGCTCTGAAAGACGACACAGTAAGCTTCCTTAAGCTCCCCTGTTATGAATCAAGCCCTAAGGTGCTGACTGCTCCGTACAGATTCAATTTGGTGCGATTCGTGTCACTGCTATCGACCGCAAAGGCAAACGTGTGAGGTAGGTGACATTTCTTTTGCCCCGTGTTTTTGTGCAATACCACGCCAAGCACGAGTGCACACCCATACCGCTGCAGCAAGCGATGCCGCCTTGTGTACTTCCAATGGCAAGGCCCTAATGTCAAACCTATGGCTCGTGCCAAGTTTACCGGCTGGAAGTCCGCTGTGTCTGCGATCTTCCCTGGGTGCAGCCTGACATACTTCATCGACGCCGACAAGGACGAGCTGTCAGCTGAGCGCATTGAGGCCGACCTGCTGGCATGCGGTGGTGCCCACAAGCCCAGCGAGTACCGCTTTGGCTTCTACGATCCCTCTGAGGAAGAAACCGACCGTGCTGCGCAGCAGTCTGCCGCCGCCAGCGCGGGTGCAGCCAGCAGTGCGGCTGAAGAAGCAGCCGATGCCAAGCGAGCAGAGGATGCTGCCGCTGCCAAAAAGGCGGAGGATGATGCCACTGCCGCTGCTGACGCTGCAAAGAAGGCCCAGAAAGCGGAGGCTGCTGCCGCCAAGGCTGAGGAGGAGGCTGCCGCTGCTGCAAAGCAGGCTGAAGAGGAGGCTGCTGCTGCCGCTGCCGCTGCCACTGCTGCTGAGGAGGCTGCCGATGCTGCCGAGGCAGCTTCCACCGAGGAAGAGGCTGCTGCTGAGGCTGCTGGTGCTCAGGAGCAAGCTGAAGTGGCCGCAGAGGCTGCGGAGGCCGCTGACGAGGCCGCTGCCGAGGCCGCTGACGAGGCCGCTGACGAGGCCTCTGTTGTTGCCGATGAGGCCACTGAGGAGGCCGCTGAGGAGGCAGAGACCGAGGGCACATTTGAGGCCGCTGAGGAGGCCGCTGAGGCAGGGACTGAGGGCACACCTGAGGCCGCTGAGGAGGCCGCTGAGGCAGAGACTGAGGGCACACCTGAGGCCGCTGAGGAGGCCGCTGAGGCAGAGACTGAGGGCACACCTGAGGCCGCTGAGGAGGCCACTGAGGACGCTTCCGTGCCTGCACAGGGTGAGTGAGGTACTGAGCAGAGTCGCAGCAATGCGATGAATAAATAAACGTGTTACTTGGTAGTTGGTTGCAGCCAACGGTATGTTAGAACTGGACCCCTCTCTTTGTGACGAGTGTGATCATACTGCCCTGGAAGCACTCGCGGCGGGGATCAGTACGGTACAGGCTGGACTTCGTGTGTCTGGGGGGGCTTGCGCTGCAAACGCCACCATCATCATGATCATGGATCATATCTGCAGGGTGATCCAAATCGGCTATTGTGGTTGCATGTTGGAAGCAGCTCGTGGTCTGGTTGCCCACCTTGTGCCTTTTCGCCATGCAAGACGCCAGGCAAGTTGCTGCGGCAGTGCCCGCATCTCATGGCCTGCGCGTTTCTGCTGCAGCCTTCAGGACACTTTACGGTGCACGGCTTGTAACTGGTGCTACATGTGTCGCAGGCATCAGTTTTGCGGCACTTCTGGCATTTTCAGCAGTTGAGCAGCTTCGCCATGCGGCCGTGTCCAAGGCTGCGGAATTGGGAGTTTTCCTTTTGACGCTCGGAGCAGGTGCCAGCGCACCTTTAGATCACGCCACCGGACAGATGTTGGGTAGGACTGACTTCAGCTTATTTCAGGTCACTGCTGGCTACGCTTTTGTGGCAGTATTGTGCTCAATCGCTCTGTGGCATGCAGCCGTTCATGCAAACAGTGGACTGCTTACTCAGCGTGCCACACTGATGACCGCCTTGTTCAGCAGTTTCAGCGCGCGCCATGTCTTCTTGTTGCTTGCGGATACGATCTTGAACGTAGTATCACTATTTTCTGCGCTATACTTGGGTGGAAGCCTGCAGCTGACACCTCAGGAATGCATGACACCAGGTGAGATTTCCGTTGAGATTCATGTCGGCTGCGTTCATTTGTCTGATGCAGAGCTGGAAGCTCACGTTACTCGAAGCACGCTCAGTAGTGCACATGCAGCAGATGCTGACTTATGGGAAGGTATTGCTGCGGATGTACAAACCGATACCCACGAGGAGGCACATGTCTTAGATGTTGCTGACGTTACGGGTTGCTTCGCACTGCCTGACATCATTTTGCCAGCGCTTGTGGCATGCTTGTCCGTTTCGTTTGTGTCGTGGTTAAGCATGTTAACAGGCGGTCATCGAGCTCATGGGCAATACACCCATCGCTGGCACGTGATGGCCCGCCTCACTGATTCCCTTCTTGACATGCAGCAGACCGCTCACCAAGACGAAGAGGAGCACTGGCAAGCGGTTTCATCTCCTCAAAAGCGAGCCAAGAACACGGACTCCATACTGGATGACACTGTGGATGATTTGCTGGACGTGTCTCCCACAAATGCGTCCTTCAGAGCTGCCTCTGCCGCCACCGCTGGAGGCAACGCCAGCAGCAGCTGCCTCGGGTCCAGTGCAGCTACTGCAGCAAGCAGTGTGCCGCTCATGGCACCAGCTCGACTACTGCCTGGCTCGCCTCTGCAGCCAGCTGTGCCGTCTGATTTCTTGGGGCTTGCGCACCGCGTGCTGGGGGCTCCAGTGGATTTGCTCAAGGCAGCTGCAGATGAATGGGCAGCCGCAGCGGTGTTGGGTTGCGCAGCTTTGTGCCTGTTTGCGGGCAATTTAGCTGCACTAGTGCAGTGGGCGGTGGATCGCGCACCAGCTGTGCTTCCGGCTCAGCAGTGGCAGCTGCGCGTGCCCTTGTCAAGTGCCGCTGTGGCCGGGGGGCATGAGATGGCCTCTCTTGCTGCAGCGGTACACTTTGGAGGAACGGCTGCCTGTATCATGGTACTTGTGATGTGGCTGACTGTGGTGTCCAACCTGCGTCGGGTGCTGCTCGCTATGCGCATGTCGGTGCCCTGGGGAGTGGACACTGTTCTCTTCGGCATGCCCCTGGCGCGGGAGAAGGCGCAGGTGAACTGGGGGGCCAAGCCCATCACCAAGCCTGTGGCTTCAGTGGAAGATGACCCGCTGTCTCCTGTGGGGCAGCAGCCCCCAGGTGCATTCTCCCCTGCATCGCTGGGGATGGACGCTGGGCAAGTCGACGGCTTCTCGGTGCGATTCGCAACAGCTACAGCAGCACCTGCAGGCTCCCTAGCAGCTTACTTGACGGGGTGGTCTGCTCGGGGAGTGCGGGCAACTTTGCTGGCTGACGGGTTGTGGCGCCCCAGCACGGGGGTGAAGGGAGGCTCAAGCGCCCAGTCCCACAGCACCTCATTCCGCGCAACAGCATCCGGCCTTTTGCCTGCTGGAGCTGACGCAGCTGCAGCTGAGTGTGCTTTGGCGTGGTCCCACCGCATGCGTGACGGCCAGCTGGCACTGTACGCTGGGGCAGTGCGTGCGGTGGCGGCCCCCCCCTCAGCGAACTGCCTGGGGGGGGCACAGGCAGGCAGTCGCATGCGACAAGGCGCAGTCACACACTCCCTGGCCCGCAGCGTCCCTGTTGTAACGCCGGCCGCCGCAGCGCACGGCTCTGTGGGCATCGTGGCAGACTTGCAGGCACCGGTACCCGTTCTGCACGCGGTGGCGCTGCCCAGCGGCCCTTTCCTTCCCCATTTGACGGCAGCAGATGTGAACACTTGTGCTCCAGCACACATTCTGGGGCGCAGTCTCATGTGGCAAGACTGGGCCATGGCCATGCAGCGCAACAGCTTCGACCTGGCTGAGGTTGTGGGTGATGCCTCCGGGAACAGGCTGAGTGCACTGGTGTGGGCTGGGACAGCCTGCTTGGATGCCCTGTCCCTCTCCCTACAGGCCGCGGCTGTGGATGAGGAGGCACCCTCGGCTGCCGGCAGCAAGAGCATTTCCAGCATGGGGGGGGGGCTGTCCCCCCACGCCCCAGCTTTCGTGGCGTCCTTCGTGCGCAGTCTGGCAGCGTACGACCCTGTGACATCCCAGGCCAAATGGTTGGCTGGGGGCCAAGCCGTTGCATCCACCCGGGCGTGTGCCACAGCATTGGTGGGCGACTTGCCGCAGTCCAGCAGCACCCCTGGGCGCCCAGCCGCTCGCGGCCGCTCCCCAAGCCGCTCGGCAGCGGCTCGCGCAGTGTCCCTCATGTCGCCTGACGGGCACTTGGATACGACGGCAGGCCGTGGCAGCAGTGTCAAGCACACGCAGTTCCGCATGCGCACTCCAGCTGGCTCTCGGCTGAATGCCAGTGGGGCGGATATGACATCAGGAGGGCTGAATGGCACTCTGATGAACACCATGAATGCCTCCAGATTAGGGGGCAGCGAGGTGGGGGACAATGGCCTGGCATATCTAGCTGTGGAGCCAGCAGCTGCATTTGACTATGTGCAGCACACTGCAGCAGTGCCAGGCAGCGGCCTCAGCGTCCAGGAGGGCGTCATGCTGTGCGAGGTGGCGCCAACATACTCCGCTGAAGAAATGAGCATGCTGCTGGCGCCAGACGCCACGCAGGGCCTGGATTTCTCCGTGAACAGCACCATGTCTGCCCGCCTCACGCGCTCCATGGCGTGGTCTGCGGTGGGCTCTCCCTCCCTGGGGGGGCAGTGGAACGCCTCAAACGCGTCTCGCCTGTCCGCCGCCACTGGGGAAATGGCGGTGTCTGAGAGCTCACTCCTGCTGCGTCTGGCAGCCATGGCGGTGCAGGATGCCCAGCCCGGCGCCAAGTATGGGCTGCTGGGCAGCGTCGCCCGCTTGTTCATCCGCTCCCCAGCCCAGGAGCGCTCGGCGCTGCTGTGGGACGGAGAGAACTGCAGGCATGCCGCTGACACCCTGGCGGCGCTGTGCAGCAAGGGCATGAAGAAGGACAAATCGGGCGCCCTGCAACGGCACCTGTGTGTGGTGGTGAGCTCCATTACAACCCTGTACGCCTCTGCCCGGGCGTATGCGCTGTCCAGGGCGTGTGCAGGAGCTGATGGCATTGCCGCTGAGCAGCTGGCTGTCATGGGGTCCGTCCGCGTGAATGGTGCCCATCAAGTGACCGGCAGCAACCCGGCTCGGGCGCTGCGTCGTGCACGCATCGTCATTGCATCGCTTGCGTACAGGCAGCCGCTGCTGTTGGCCATCCTGCTGCAAATGCGCAGCAGTCTGGTGCAGCTGTTGCAGGCTTGGGGAGGGCTGCTTCTTGACCCAGCCGTGTGCCCCCTGCCGCCGCTGCCACGGGTGGTGCTGGCTCACGTGCATGCTGACATGAAGCACGGCATCCCCATGGGAGTAGAGTTGGCTGAGCTGATGGACTAGCCATCGAGTTCAGCTGGCTGTCCTGGGCGTCTCGGGACAAATTCATTCACTTCACCGCCGACCTAGTTGCACGCACCCATCACCTGTCCAGCGCAAACTGTTGCACGTCTTCAGCTGTGATGAGCTTGGGCAGGGGGCTAGCTGCCAGCTCTGCCTCATATTGCCCACAGAACTCGGCATTGGCGTGGGCGTGCAGGCGCGCCTGTGCCTTGTACGCATCCAGGGCTTTCTGTGAGTCCTCGGCCATGGCAGCCAGTTCAGCCACCTCCTGGGCTGTGTCGTGCTCCTCCTCCGGCACCAGGCCCTGCTGCATGGCCTCCTGCACGCGATGGCGCACGCTGGACCACTGTGCTGCATTGCCGCCGCCGGCGCCCTTTGCGGGGTCGGCTGCTGCCTCCTCCTCATCCAAGGCCCGATCCTCGTCAATGCGGTTCCACCGACGCACCACCCCGTAAGCCTCCTCCCACACTGACGGCGCAAGGGTGGGTGGCACGGCGTCCCGGTGTTGGATGCTGAGCCATGATGCCCCCATCCCATACATGATGGCGTCATGCATGTCTTTCCCCTGGGCGATGGCGGCCGCCGCCCCCCCCACCAGGCAGTCCCCAGCTCCCGTGCAGTTCACCATGTCTGCTGGCGGCGGCAGCAGCAGGTGGAAGTCGAACCCAGTTTCAATGGACGCCTGGAAGAACGGTGTATTGCACATGGCCAAGAAGTGCTCCTCACTGCCCAGGGGGGGGGAGGAGAGCCACAGCACCCCCCACTTCCCCAACGTCACCACCACGTGCTTCATGCCCTGTATGGTCCCGGCGTTGTGCTCCACGCACGCTGGGTGGCACATGGCAGCCAGGAGGCGCTGTGCACAGGTCAGCAGCTGCCCATCCAGCCGCATGACACTCATGTCAGCCTCGTCAACCGTGCCAGCCCGCACACCTGGGCTGTCGTCCTGGGCGCCCGCTTGCTTGTAGTGGTCGTCACCAACAGTCCCGCGGTGCACTGTGCGGGCCTGTTCGCCGCTTTCGTCCAGGCCAAACGTCACCGCTGTGTACTTGTTGTCTGGCTGGGAGTCTGCTCCCCTCTTTGGCCCGATAGACCCTCCCTGCTTGCCCCTCAATGCAGCTGGTAAAAAGAGGTCTTCGTTTGGGTCTGAATCATGCTTCTGGCGTTGCCCCCCTCGTTTCTTGTGTCCAGGAGCCGCAGCCCAGGGCGAGGTGTGCACAGAGCGGGGGCTGCCTGCCCCGGGCTGGGCCCCGTGGGGCATGCCGCTGCCGCCAGCGCCGCCAGCTGTGGAGCTGGCAGCAGCGCTGTCATTCTCCACACCCTCGAAGTCAATGTCCACGGAGCCGTCCTCGTTCACGGTGGAGTGCTGCTGTAGCCACTGCTCCAGCTCTGCTCGTGTGACGCCCTGTTGCTGCAGTCGCTCCACCACGCCAGCATCCTCCCAGTCAATGGCGCTCAGATCCACGCCTTGCAGGCCTGCGTCGTCATCTAGGTCTTGCTGCAGTGCCTCTGCCTGCTCTGCGTACGCCGCTTGTGTCTCCTCTTCGTTGGTGGCGGTGAGGTGCTTATGCAGCTCTTCAGCCATGGCAATGCACTCGTCAGCATTGGGGGAGATGACGGCAAGCTGGGACAAGATCCACGGCTTGGCGCCCTTGACGGCCTTTGCAACACTGGTGGGCTCAAACCAGACGGGCACTCCTGGCGGCTGCTCCTCCATGAAATCGCCCAGTCCCAGAGTTGTGTTCTCGCTGTCGTGATCGCCGGCAACTGGGCTGCTCCAGTCACCAAGCGCCGCAGTGGGCGGCTGCTCAGCTTTGGACGCATCTGCTGCTGCATCAGCCACTGCATCTGCCACCGCCCACGATGCACCGGCCACACTGCTGGCTTCGCAAATCCTGCACAGCGCGATCCATGCGTCCGAGCGGCATCAGCAAACACAGCGCAAGGGCAAACACAGCTGCAGGCACTTACATTTGGATGGTCTCTTCAGGGATATTCCCATCCACCACCACCAGCGGGGCAGAGTTGATGTAATTCACACACGCCTGCACGGTGTGGGGTGACACGTGGTCGAATGCCTCCATGTCTGCAATAGCCGCCACAAGGTCCCCCGCCTCATCCAAAACAGCATTGTACACGCCTGTTCGCGAGTCACTCGGTGTGTGCTCCGGGGAGACGTCTCGGGCTAGAGCAGGGGTGATGCCGGTAGCACGCATGTTTTCAACCAAGGCATCCCCCAACGAGTCGCGCCCCACGTGCGTCACCATGACCGGCTGTCGGTGCAGACGTGCCATAGCTTCTGCCACATTGCGCCCAACACCCCCAAAGGACTGCTGCACGGTGCCTGGGGTGGATGACTGCATGGTGAGCTGCTGACCTGGAGCAGGCTTGCTGATCATGTCCACCACCGCCGCCCCCACCACCACAGGGTGCTTTCCCCGGAACGGCATCAAGGAGCCCACTGCGGGCAAAGAAGCGGACTGCGTCAGGCGCTGCAAGCTATCATGCATGTGCTGCTGCATTTTGGACGCCAGTGCCCCACCCGTGTGCCTGCTACCGTCAGGGCCTGAGAAGGCGCTGAAACGCCGCGAGGGCACCTTGTGGGGGGGGGGGAGAGTGCCCGCGCTGCCGTGCATGGATCGCAGCTGAGCAGCTTGTGTGGCGATCTGGCCCCCAACCAAAGCGTTGTTTTTCACCAAGGCAAGATTGGATCGCAGGGAGGCCCCCCCTGACAACTCATTTACACGCCCCAACAAGAATGGCGTGATGTCGCGCCCGGTCACACCGCGCTCTTTGGCTTCGTGCAGTGCTTGCTGGATGGCGTTTTGAATGAGGGCAGCATCCCCAGGGTCGGGATTTGGCACTGCAATGACAGATCCCGAGTCCAGCTGCAGGGACTCGGAAGCGTGCACTAGCCGGGCTGCTGCCGCCACGTCGGGCAGATACAGCGGGGCTTTGATGCCAGATGACGGCGCGAAAAATGCAGGGAAGAATTCTGTGCCCAGTGACGCCACAGTGACGCCCTGTGTTTCGAGCACCTCCAGTGTGCGGGGGATGTCCAGAATGCTCTTCACACCGGCACACACCACGGCGCAGCGGGTGCGCCCAAGCTCCATGAGGTCCGCTGAGATATCCATGGTGTCTTCTACCCCCCTGTGCACGCCCCCAAGCCCCCCCGTGACAAAGACAGGGATATCTGCTGCAGCAGCCACGATCATGGTGCCGGCCACCGTTGTGGCACCATTTCCGCGGGATGCAGTGACTGGCGCGATGTCGCGACGACTGCACTTTGTGACTGATGGTCCAAGCTTACCCAGCTGTTCAATTTGGGAGGGAGTGAGGCCCGCAAGGATCTGCAGTTTGCCGCGTGAGATGGGAGCCAAGCGCACTGGCAGCTTGTAATCGCACCTTGCCATCAAGAATAGCGACAGTCGCTGGTACAGAACCCTGTTTCCTAATAATATTTTCCACTTCCAAAGCCATTTCAACATTGTCGGGATATGGCATGCCTGCAACAGTCTGTATGACATCCAATTCGCGTTCTGCAGGTCGATGCTACATACCGTGGGAGATGATTGTGGACTCGAGTGCCACAACACCGTGGCCGTCTAATTGGGCCTGCTGAACTTCCTCTGTTTTCACGATACTGCTCGCTGACATGGCAAAGCATCGCTGCACGCCACGTCGGCTGAGAGCTGCCGCCTGCTGCACGGCAGGGGCACGAAACATCTTCACGAAGTACCAGATGGTCTGAGGCAAAGGCAGACTACAGGTGAATTCACTAACTACTACATAAGGACCTTTGTATAAATGCGCTTGTGACTGTTATGCATTTCAGCGTCTCCTTGCAAGCAAGGTCCGCAGCCCATTGACCCCACACGGGGGGGTATGCAGGACGATGAACTACCGCAGTGAGCGTTGCCGCCGCACTCAAAGCGTCAAAA
>Ga0307982_1000190_pt1 | contig 47649 bp, 22 predicted proteins | sample OrgLakmetagen989_FD_201847 | JGI IMG/M metagenome (GOLD analysis project Ga0307982, IMG submission 201847) | Saline water microbial communities from Organic Lake, Antarctica - #989 | ecosystem: Environmental > Aquatic > Non-marine Saline and Alkaline > Saline | place: Antarctica: Organic Lake... | reverse complement strand
CCAGTTAGACCTCCTATTTGTGTATCTGATAAAAGATGCCCAGTCGTTCCAACATTAGCCAGTGGAACACCCACAGATGTTAAAGAATTTCATAGTTCAAGAAAATTTATGCCGCCTGATTTGATAAATATTAAATATACTAAAGAACATTTAAATAATGGATATTAATATTGGCATTAATTATGATTTATAAATATAAAATGTGTGGAAGAACATTCAAATAATTAACATTGATCGTCATTTAATTTATTTTCAGATTCGTCGTAAAACGAACTCAGTCGAAAAGATAATTTTTTCATTGTTTCATCATCATAAATGCATCCTTGTTCTAAATTGTGATACATATATATTTTTGAATAAGTTATAGCCTCTGTTAACTCTTTTTCATTTTTCACATTTTGCTCATATATAAAATGTGCCCTTTCGCAAAAACTTGCATCTGATTCATTATCCATTTTTTTCATCACAACAAACTTGTTACCTTTTCTGTTAAATTTCATTTTTTTCGGCACTAAAGTAGAAATCCCGGAGGTATTTCTTGCATCACTCATATTTGCCTCGTATTTTTTTGAAATTATTTTAAATGCTATCTGTCGAAATGTTTTTTTATTTTCAATTTTTATAAATTAAAAACGTTTTATATTTTTATCTGCTCTTTTTATTTTTATTCATTGCGATTATCAACAGGTTGTATTTTTAAAAATTTATATATAATGGATTATAAACTAGTTGTTTTATTATCAGCAATATTTATTTTGATCGTATTGGTTTATAGGGAACTATACTTATTTAAAGAAAATGTTCAAAATGATATCCATTTGATCGACGAAGCTTTTAAAAAAAAAAAACAAGATGATAGTTTTAAAATTAACCAGAGCATTAGTAAATACATAACAAAAATAGAAAACATCACCAATGATTGCCTTCAAAAATTTAAAAAAGTAACACTTCTTAATAATGAACATATTAAACATTGTTACAGTGACACTGACGACACTAATAACAAAAGTATGCCAATTAAAAATCAACCTAAATTTAATGAACACAATGCATCTAATGATATAATAACTGAACAACAAACAAATCAAAATGCACAAATGCAAACAAATCACACACATCATGAATATAAAGAAAATAATAACAAAGAAGAATTTTATATGAGCGAAGAAACTAACACCCACAATAAATTTATGGAAAATATGTCTGATGATGTTGAATCTAAATCATCCTCTAATAAAGAATTAAACATTCCATTTTATCCATTAAAAAAATTCAATGATGATAATCTTACCTCCAACGATATCGCTTCTTCACAATTAGATAAATGTAGTTTTGAAAGCGACGAAAGTGTTGAATATGTTAACGATTTAAGAACTAAACCTGAAATTTTACAAAAATATATTGATGAACAAGTAAAAATGAGTAACCTTGACTCAACAAATAAGAACAATTTAAAGCATTATAATCATTGTTATGTTGAAATTGATGACATTAATTTTACCTCCAACGATACAGTTCCTCCACAATTAGATAAATATAGTTTTGAAAGCGACGAAAGTGTTGAAAGCGACGAAAGTGTTGAATACGTTAACGATTTAAGAACTAAACCGGATATTTTACAAAAATATATTTACGAACAAGAAAAAATGAGTAACCTTGGATCAACAAATAAGAACAATTTAAAGTATTATAATCATTGCCGTGTTGAAATAAATGATATAAGCTCGTTAGATGAAAATGATTATGAGGCCAACGATATTCAATTAATCAATGAAACTATTAATATTGATGACAAATTTATTGAAAATATAATGGGAAGTATTCCATTTTCCATCCTTAAAATTAATAAAAATGATAATGTTTTTAATAACATTACCGAAATTGAAGACTGTTTAGAACAAACTCCTCGTGATGATTATAAAATTATAAGTGACAGTGATAGTGACAACGATAATGATGGCAATAGTGATAATAACAACAATAATAATAATAACGATAATGAAGATGAAATAAATAATGAAATTATTGTTGAAAACAATGAAATAAATGATGAAATTATTGTTGAAAACAATGAAATTAATGATAATAAAATTGTTGACGATACTGAAAATGATAATAAAATTGTTGACGATACTGAAAATGATAATAAAATTGTTGACGATGCTGAAAATGATAATAAAATTGTTGACGATGCTGAAAATGATAATAAAATTGTTGACGATACTGAAAATGATAACGACGCTAACAATGTTAACGATGTTAGCGTCGTTGGCGGTGTCGACAATGATGATGATAATGATTCCGAGTACACTTTAGTTAGCATTTTATCCAATGGAAAAAAAAAAAAAGAAAGAAGAAAAAAAGTTAGAATGAACAATAATACTATTCATATTAACACTAGTAAATCGAACGAAGACGACGGCAATAAAAATAATGATGATGAATTATTAAATGACAAAATTAACGATTGCGAAAGAAACGAAAATAAAAAGTTAAAACCTGTATCTGAGTATATGATGAAAGAATTGAGACAAATCGCAAAAGACAATAATATAGATCCCAAAGAAATATTCGGAAGTGCGAGATTTAAAAAAATTGATCTTTACGGAATAATTGAAAATCATTTATCGCAATTATGATAATGTTTCCTTTTAATTCATTCATTCTCCTCATTATTTTATTTTAACACCTACTAGAAATTATTTTTTTTGAATGTATAACATATAAGAGAAAAACATGACTGATAATTTTTTTAAAGGATGCCCTGCGGTTATGGAGGATGCTCGTTTTTTAACTGATTATCAAACTTCTGATAGAAGAAATGAATATATTAAATATATAAATGACATTGTTAGAGATGATCAATATCGACTATTTTTGCAATTAAATGGAGAAGCAATTATCAAAAGAGAAAGAGATTATAACCTTGTTAACAACAAATGTCACGCTAATGCATGCGTTCATAACTATCCACTACGATCTTTGCCAAGACACTTTAACCAAGAAATTAACGAACACAATTATGCCAACAGTGTAATGTTTGGTAAAAAACACTATTGTAATCATATGAAAGATAACCATGTTTACAATTGTAAATATAATCACCAATATTATTGATCTATCATTAATTATTACAAATTATCTATTAATCCATGAACTCTCAAAGTGTTCAAAAGCATATTTATTGTTAATTTTAATTCATCCACTTCGTCTTTTAAATTGCTTATTTGCTCATTATGAGATACTATAATTTTTAATGTTTCTAAATTTTGTAAATTATTTGAATCTAATATGTCCACACTCACACTAGGCTCGGGAAGTTGAGAATCTGAATTTATTGTTATTTTTTTTGATAGATTGATGGACGCATCTGGCACATGTGGTTGTCTAGTTGTTATTATCCTTTTGTTATTTATATTTACTTTTCCATTTTCACTTGTTAAATTAACATTTTCACAATCTGTTTTAATTTCGGTTTTTGACACTGATAAATAATCTACCTCATTTTTTACTCTTAGTAAGTAATTTGTCATTCCACTTGACTCATTACTTATTGTTAAACCATTTTCACTCACCACAATATTATTCGACAAATTGTAAACTTCTTGTAAATTCTGCACCACATTTATTGTTGATTCGGAATTGGTTATCTTTAAATTACCATCGTACCATAATGATACATCGCCGCCGTGTTCACTAAGATCTATTGAGTTATTTGATGTTTTTTTAAAAATATTACCAAGAGACAAAATTACTCCGTTCACGTTCACATTTGAATTAAATTTAACATTATCATCTGTCATTTTTAATATTTCATATTGCGTTTTCAACGACGTAAAAGTTAATCCATCTTCATCCATTTCTAATGATTTGCTTGATCTATCATACACATCTTGGATATCTTGCAATAAACTTAGTGTTCCATATTCATTCGACACTAACACATTTTTACCGCTTATATTATCTGAACACCATATCGCTGCGCTGGTTGCACTATCGAATATTGGAGGAACAAGTTGAGATTTCAAAACTATTCCATCACTTTCTATTTTTTTTAAATTTATTTCTCCAGTAACGCTTAAACTTCCATTCACATTTATATTTTTATCATTCCCATTTGGATTCTTAAATATGGAGAACAATTCATTTAATTCAGAATCTAAAAACGTAATTCCCAAATTATCATCCAAACATATTGCTTTGTTCTCTGATATTTCGTATATATCCTGTAAATTTTGCACTAAATTATATGTTCCTTCCATATTTGTAAATTTTAAAAATGAATTAGTTGACCATATAAAAGATGTATCGTCATCTTCTAATTCAATTGGTTTAGATTTTAAATTAGAGTATAACGTTGCTGTAGTTCCCATCACACCACTCACCATTAAATCGCAATCGATTAATATTGTCTCATCTTTATCTTCGCAAATTATTTTAAATATCTCCTTATCCTCATAATTTATTGAATATTCACCATTTATATTTACGCATTTTTCTTTTGAACAATCATAAACTTCCTGCAAATTTTGTATTATGTTAAATGTTGACTCAGAATTAGTAAACTTCAATTCACAACTATTTGGAAGTATCTCTGAGGACCATATACATGCTTCTGTTCCTGTCACATTTACTGGATGTAAGCCTTGCCCTGTTAATACTAATGCTGTTGGGTCTATTACACCTGTCACGTTTAAATCTCCATTTACATTGACAATCTTATCTCCTCCGCTTGGTGATCCTTTTAAAGAAAATATGACATCTGAACCATCACTGAAATTTAATTCTGTTATTATCAGAGTTTTGTCCCCAGAATAATCATACATATTTTGCAAATTTTGTAAAACATTATAAGTTCCGTTTGAATCTGTCCATTTTAACTCTCCGGGGCACGGGGACGTCTCTTCTATCCATAATATTCCCTCGCATTCTTTTAAAACTATTGGGATGGTTGGTTCTGTAAATAATAGTAAACCATTTGTACACACTGGTTCACTTACAATCATTCCACCATCAATCATAACTTCCTTATTTGGGTCTACTGGGTTTGGAATTACCCTAAATGTATTTTCTCCTGAGTCATTCACTGCGCAAAATGCTTCTTTATCCGGAGTAGATTTTCCATATATTTTTACATTAACTGGTGTATTTTGACTTCCTAAATTAATGGACACGTCGCAATAACCATTTTTAATTATCTCAAAATAATTATCACCAGACGAATCGTCCACAGAAAATAAATCCCCCTGAGTTAAAGGTGACAAAAATATATCTGAATCTTTTATTATTATTCCTCCACCAAATAAAGTATCCAGACATATCGTTTGATCTGATGTGGTTGTTCCATTCTCATACGTATCGTGAAAAGTGCTCGAAACAGAATCCCAGATTACGTTTACACCGTCATAAGTCAATACTTCTCCACTTGACGCAACATCGGTAACTCCTATTATATTTGATCCATCGTAATATAATACACCGCCTGGGCTGACTGGTGCTGGAGTATTTATTTGATAAATTGTTGTTCCGAATATTAATCTATCCGATGATACTTCATTTGTTGCATCAATTGCTTTTAATTTTCCGTTTACACACACTTCTGTTGACGGATTAAATATTATTGAACCCGTTCCCACGTTTGTAATGCTAATATTTCCATTTATTGTTTTCTCATTAATTGTATCCACTTGCAATATTCCAGGTATACATAAGTCGTTTGAATTTACTATTTCTATATTTGTTGGAATAATTTTGTGTTCTTCTGAGTTCGTACCATTTTGAAATATTGCTATGGAGTTCGAAGATACATTGGTTATCTCCGAATTTGGCAATACTAAAATGGGATCTTCATCTATTCGAAATCTCCCTTCTGAGGATAAAGTATTATAGTAGATTGTTCTATCCGGTGATGATGTGCTTGGATTTACTGTTTCTGTGTTTATGAAAGTCACTCCAGGGTCAATCGTAACTGTTCTATTTGGACCATTTGAAATTAAATTTATATTACCATTTGCGGTGGTTCTTATTGTTATGTTACTCGTTTTTTCATTAATTGTATCCACTTCTAATATCCCCGGAATGCATAAATTATTTGAATTTATTATTTCCACATTTGTCGGAATTATTTTATGCTCTTCTGAATTGGTGCCATTTTGGAATATTGCTATTGCGTTTGTTGATACGTTCGTTATCTCAGAATTTGGTAATACCAAAATGGGGTCTTCATCTATGCGGAATCGGTCTTCTGATGATAACGTATTGTAATAAATTGTCCTTTCTGGTGAAGACGTACTTGGATTTACCGACTCAGTATTTACAAAAGTCACTCCGGGATCCATTAAAATTGTTCTATTTGGACCATTCGCAATTAGTTCTATGTTCCCATTTGTTGTTGTTTCTATTATTATTCCACTCGTTTTTTCATTAATTATGTCCACTTGCAATATTCCTGGGACACACAAATCATTTGAATTTATTATTTCCACATTTGTTGGAATTATTTTATGTTCCTCTGAGTTCGCACCGTTTTGAAATATTGCTATAGAATTGGAAGATACGTTTGTTATTTCTGAATTTGGCAATACGAGGATAGGATCTTCATCTATTCTAAACCGATCTTCTGATGATAACGTATTGTAATAAATTGTTCTCTCCGATGATGATGTGCTTGGATTTACTGTTTCAGTGTTTATGAAAGTTATTCCTGGATCCATTATAATTGTCCTATTTGAACCATTCGCGATTAAGTTTATATTGCCATTTGTGGTGGTTCTTATTGTTATATTATTTGTTTTTTCATTGATTGTATCAACTTCCAATTTCCCTGGTATACACAAATCATTTGAATTTATTATTTCCACATTTGTTGGGATTATTTTATGTTCCTCTGAGTTTGCACCGTTTTGGAATATTGCTATGGAATTGGAAGACACGTTTGTTATTTCTGAATTCGGCAACACTAAAATGGGATCTTCATCTATTCTAAACCGATCTTCCGATGATGACGTATTGTAATAAATTGTTCTTTCCGATGAAAATGTGCTCGGATTTAATGTTTCGGTATTTACAAAAGTCATTCCTGGGTTGATGGTGATTGTTTTATTTGAACCATTTGCAATTAAATTTATATCACCATTTGTAGTTGTTTCTATTGTTATACTGCTTGTTTTTTCATTAATTGTGTCGACTTCTAATATTCCTGGAACGCATAAATCATTAGAATTTATTATCTCCACATTCGTTGGAATTATTTTATGTTCTTCCGAATTCGCTCCATTTTGAAATATTGCTATTGCATTTGACGATACGTTCACTATTTGAGAATTTGGTAAAACTAAAATGGGATCTTCGTCTATTCGAAATCGATCTTCTGAGGGAGATGTATTATAATAAATTGTCCTAGCTGGAGAGGATGTGCTTGGATTTGAAATTTCCGTATTTGTGAAAGTTATTCCTGGATTAACGGTGATCGTCTTATTTAAACCATTCGCAATAAAATTTATGTTTCCATTTGATGTTCTCAAAACAATGTTTCCAGATGCAGAAGAAGGCAAAGTGTTCTCTATTATTATATTTGATGATTTTTGATTAATAGTGTTCGTTTCTATCTTAAAACTGGAATTTACGCATATATTTGAGTCAAATTCAACGACTGTGTTTGGAGGACAACCTTCAATCATATCAACTTGTAATTTTGGTTTTATTTTAACAAAGTCTGCTGAATTTAAACCACCATCTAATATTATCCCATTTGAAGACGCTATTATTGTTCTCCCCGCGGGGATCCATGTGTATATATTTGCTGATTCTGAACTAGATTCTGACACAATATGCATATGTCCATTTCTGTTCAATGAATTTGATCCTGATTGAATTAATAAATCGTTTTCCTGATTTATTACATTTATCCCAGATGTTGAACTTATATTTGTTTCATTTAAAGATGTTATATTTGTATCGCCGGCAGATGTAATGTTTATATCTGAAGAACTTGTTCCGCATTCTGTTGTTATTTCTATTTTATTCTCATTCGACAATAATAATCTTTTATTTATAGTTTTACTATCTAAATCGATAACGTTGCAAGATGGATTGTTCACGTCTCTTACTATAAATCTTCCTGGATCCAGTATGTTATTTCCTATTGTGTGTATTTCTGTATCCAGTACATTATAATTTAAATTATTTGATATATCGTGAGTTTGATCATTGCTTCTTGTGAATATTTCACCTGTCAATGCTTCTATACTTATATCATTCTTTTGATACACACCATTTAAAACTGATGGTGAATTTGGATCGTCCGCTGTGGTTATTAAATAAGTGTAAATAAATTCGGTGTCCAGTTTATTTGGTGTTAAAGATGATGGATTCCTGTAATAATTTTGATCTGTTCCAAATATTCCCGGATTTATTAATGAATTTTCCCAAAATACAAATCTTCCTCGATCTTTATCATATCCAAAAAATCCGTCGAATCTCGTTGGAGTCGGCGGAGTTATTGATCTTGCATACACAAATTGAAATCCTAAATCATTATTATTATCCGATATTTCTATAGAGTCAGGTATATTCGGATCATCACAAAAACCTATTATTGGAACAGGATCACGCATTGTTATGTGATTTACGCACATTCTTGTAAATGTCCCCTGCACTGTCAAATTATTTTCTATTCTTACAGATCCTGTTTCCTCTCCTGTTACTGGATCTATAAAATTATTTGGATTTAAAATTATGTCGCCTGACGATGATATTGAATTATTATCCAGAACTAACGATCCTCCATCTATGTTTAAATTGCTCCCTGTTATGTTGTTCGCTATTAAATTTAACAATGATGTTAAATTATTGGTGACCGTTAGATTTACGAATGTTGCATCTGATGGAAGATTAGGATCAGTTGGGTCTATTGGTATAACAGGAGCTGCATTTTGAACGTTATTTATAAATTGTTGAATTGTTGTCACTCCACCAGATGATGACGCTGATCTACCTTTCATATTTTTACTTTGACAGCATTTTTTACCTGAAGCATTTAAATTTAAAAATGATTTGCTCATTATACTTGACAATTTACAAATATATTTAACAATATGTTAAATTATTTTTATGGAAAAACTTAAGGTAACATTATTTTTTTATTTTATTACAGTTTTTAATAATTAAAAGTAAACGAATATAATAGCCATTGAGATGAGGTTTTAAATTTTTTATATAAGTCTAGAATTATTAGGTAAAGTAATTAATATAATGGCCGGAAGAGGGAAAACACCATATAATAAACCTGGTTTTTTATCAGCTCCTAAACCTATTAAATCTGATTTTAAATTCCAAACGTACATTCCGTCTCGATCTGTCAAAGATGATGACCTCATTGAATATTTTAGTAAACTCAACGAAGGTAATTTAAATGATATTAAAAATTTTCTTAACTTGCATTCTAGGATTATTAATTCAAAAGATAAACACAATGAAAATAAATCAGCTCTTCATGTAATTATTGAAAATGAAATATTATCTAATCAACCTGAAAATAAACTGAAGATTGTTAATTATTTAATTGAGATGGGTGCAAATGTTAATTCGTTCGACTCCAACAATATTAGACCCATCCATATCGCATCCATGTTAAAATTAACTAAAATTGTTAATAAACTCCTCCAAAAAGGCGCAAATCCTAATATTAAAAGTAATGAAGGTTTAACAGCTTTGCATTATGCTCTTATTGGTAACACTATAGAATGTGATAATGGAAACGCAAATGACGAAAATATTAAAAATTTTATTTCTGAATGTGGGATTGACAGTGGACATGATCATCACATGAAATTATTACAAATGTATGTTGACACTCACAAAAATTTGTCCAATAAAAATGGGAATATTTTATCAGTCAATCTTAATTATGGATTTAATTTAGGAGGAGATAAATTGGAACACAGATGTTTAAATTATGATCGCGAACTAGTTGAATTATTAATGAACAATAATTTTAATCACGCAAGTCCATTTATTAGAGATTTTGAAGACCAAACTCCCATATTTTATGCGATTAAATATATGAACTTTGATGCTATTTCGATTTTGATCGAAAAATCATCAATTTACCCATCAATTAGGAGTAATAACATATTTGGCATGTCTCCCTATCAATATTATGTTTCCAATTTTCTAGTCCATTTAAATGGAAATACGGATAATAGTGATTATTCAAACGAAAATATATTTAAAAATTTTTGTTCACCTCACACTGAAAATATGATAAATTCAATCGATAAAACGGGATATTACAGAATTTCCAAGCAATTGGAATCAATTATTAATATCTCGTTTGTCATGTTGGTTGGGGAATTATTTACCCACGAAACTTTCAAATTAATCATTCCTGATAATTCGTGTATTAGTTTGTCCTCTAAAAAGAAAAAAATAGATGACAAAATTAAGGAACTTAATGATCTTTACAATAATCAAGTTATTAATTTGGAAAAAAATAATTATGATGATATTATTACCAATATTAATAATTTAAAAAAAGACGCTGATTATTGTAAATATTCTGTGTACGAAAAAATATGGAAATCAGTTTTAGATGGAAATCTTGGCAAATATTTTTTTTTCAGCATCATGGAAAAATTTGTTAATAATTTTCTTAAAGATACTGATTCGTTAATAAATAAATTTAATTCATTTGACGAATTTAAAAAAAAGGAATTTAACATTTTTAGAAATTTCACTAATATTCGAAAAAATGATAAATATGAAAATATTATGGAAATATACAAAAAAATAATGGGACACGTTTTTAAAAATTTACTTTGTTATGATTTTTTAAAAGCCATAGCAAAAGAGTTAACATTTTATTTAAAAGATAAATTAAAAAATAATGATAAAAATGACATGGAAATTAAAAAGGTAATTGAATATGTTTCAGGAATTTTAAAATTAAGCGTTCCCTTAAGTGAAGGGATAACTTTATTGGGAGGAAGTATTACTCCATTTAGTAAGAGTAATCAAATTGGAGGAATTTTAAATAACATTGGATATATCATTTATAGTGATGAAATTTCAAAAATAATTAAAAGTTTAAATGATGATGCCTCCAATTTATTTTTCAAAATTAGTGATCACACAGAAAAAATTAAAAATAAAATCAATTTTTTTAAATTTGGGGAACATAATAATGATGGTTCAAATAATTGGTTTGGTGATAAAGTTGAAATTATAGAAGAATATTTAAATGAAAACAATAATGATGAAATGATAAATAAAAACGTAAAAAAAACATTCATCGCAACTGAAAATTTAAGATTTATTAGACTATTATCTATTATACTTGATAATCTACATAACAAAAAATATGAACCCTCTAAAGTTATTTTTAGTGTTAAATTTAATGATGACCTAAATAAATATTTTAAATGGATTTGTGATGATTTAATTAATAAAATAGAATTTAATCTTGATGATGCAAATAATGCTATTGTCATTCCTTTAACATTTTTAGATGCAAATAAAGTACATATTGATAAAAAAAACAAATCATATTATTGTGCTTTCAGTAATTATGTAACTTACCTCTCTCAAATATTGTATTCATCTTCAGATGGTAACAAAGGATTTCAAGAAAATATTGAAAATAATGACAAAAGATGTAAAATTCAATTTAAGGAAATTAACAGTTTAAAAAAATGGGAACTAATTGATCTTTCATTTAACATCACTCTTAAATACGAAGGATTTAATCCCAACTCTGTCAAAGATGAAAATGGAGATATCTATGAGTTTCAAAATTCTGCTTCTAATAAAATTAAAATTAAAATTGACCCATTTTATGAAGGAAAAAATTTAGAAAATTCAACTTCAGGTAAAATTAAAGATTTCGATGAAGCTATGAATGGTGAGGGTCAAAAATATATTAATTTTAAAAAAAATATTGATAAATTAGAAAATTTACTGGAAATTATTGAATATTGTAATGGTGATCCAAATGCAGTAATTGGAAATGTTGTTAATGATTCTGATTATGTGGCTGAGTGGACATATGGGATGCATGCTTTAAATTTAGCATACTTTATATTTAGTGAGAATGAGAAGGAATATAATTTTCCGAAATCGTCTTATGATAATGAAAAGTATGATGGAAATGAGTTTGGTTCTGGTTCTTTGATCACTTTAAAAGACATTTTTGAAGACGCAGATTTTAAAAGTTTTGAGGGCAAAATGAAAATTGGTATATTTGCTGATGTTGTTAAACCTAATGAAAAAAATGTTAATTTAAAAACAGCACATATATTAACTAAATTCATTAAATATGTTGATAATTTATTGCCAGTCCTGACGAATGTTCTCGTTGTGATTGATAACATAATTAAAATGGCCAATGATAAAAAAGAAGGTAAACGTCTTTTTTTAAATGATCAATTTAAGGCTTTTAAAAAAAATTCTGAAGATCAGGATAGCCATATTCTGTCTATTATGAATAATCAAAATGAATTAAAAAATGGGAATGATCATAAATCTTTCATTTATCATTTAAGTGAAGAAAATAACCACATCGGAAGTTTCATGGGAAGAAAATCAAATGATTTAAAAACTTTTAGAAAAAATATTGATAATGTCAATAAGGTTATAACAAATGGAAGGAGTAATTTAAAGAAAGTATTGGATGAAATAATAAGAGATATCGATAAAACTAATAATATCTACAGTGGCGAATTATTAGAGCAAAGGTTTAACATTGTCAATAATAAAATTAAAAAAAAAATTAATGATTATCATGAACTTTATTATGATGGAATCGTTAATAGATTAAATAACAACAGTTCAATATTTAATGTTGAAAACAATGATGATAATATTCATGAATTTTTAGTTAATCATGAAGAAATTTTCCTTATCACCAACAAAGAAAGAACCAGCGATTTTATTTATAATTACAATAACAATACTGAAGAGTATATGGACACTGGAAAATATTTGGAATTTATGCCAGGATTGTTGAAAAATGAAATTTACAAAACCGTTATCAAAAAAGCTCCCATTGATTTTTATTATGATTACATGCAACCTTTTACAATTAAAGATGCAGATTATTATAAAAACAGAGATGTTTCCGGAAAAATTTACAAAAGTCAATATTCAAATTCAAGTGATTATGAATTCACATTTTTATCCAATCAATTAATTTATTTATCCAACGATGAAAAATGCTTCAGTGCAGGAACGCAAAAAAAAATATTATATGAAGACGAGGATGGTAAATACAATAAAATGTCAAAAAAATTAGATTACTTATTATTAAACGTTGACATTATTTTTTATTCGTTTCTTGGAGTCAATAAATATAATGTAAAATTTAAAATGCTTAATATGAAAGTCATAAGTGAAAATTTTAAAGATCAAACTCCTATATTTGAATATTTAAAAAACATACATCACGTTTTTAGAAATTATCATGAAATCAAAAATTTTGTTGTGTCTGATTTAAAAAACAGTGATGAATATTATAATATTAAATATATAAATTCATATTTGAGCATCATTGATAAAATATTGGCGGACGATAATGTCAAAAAATTAAATAAATTTACAAATGTAAACAAATTTATTTCCAGATCAGCTAAATATCAAGGGAACGTTCAAAGAGAAAATATTAAAGTTCTCATGAAAAGGATCGAAAATATGATTGATATGTTTTACAGTTATTTTAAATCGTTGATAAATAATGGAACTTTTATCATTAAACCAAAGGAAGAATTTGAATCCGTTTTGGAAAAAGAAGATTTTACGGTTGAAACCACTAAACTTGAATTTATAGATGATGCCAATTTAAATAAAGCAAAAAACGAAATGAAATATTATTATTTTTTTTATCATCACTCTGGGAATTATTTATATTTCCTTAATTTAATTTATTCTATTTGCGAGCTAGATTATGTTATTAGCACCTCAATTAAAGGCGAAAGTAACTTGAAAAAATCACTAGATAGATTTAAATATGTCGCATTTGTTTGCTCGATGTTGAATGAAATAATTAAATTCGATGAAGAAAAATATGATGAGATTAATAAAAATATAAAAATAGATTTCAAAGAAATAAACATTATCGGAAAATTTAAATTTGATGACGGTGAAAACGCAAATATTTTTGCAAGAATTAAAAAATATTTAAACAACATGTCCAATTATGTCGAAAAAATGTTCATGTTTAAAAATATTTTAAAATACGATAAATTTGAAGACATAAATAAAAATTTGGATGAATTCAAAGAAAAAATATCTGATGAAATAATTAAAAAAAGATATGTTTATGATAAATCCGCAAATACTTTTAAAGAAAGAGTAGATGCGCTTATTGAAATTAATTATCTTATTTCTGAAATTAAAAAAATTAAAAAAAACCACACTTTCTTATTCACTTATGAAGAAAGTAATTATTCATCATCTGTTACTCAACCTGCACCTGATCCACCTGTTAATAAGGGTAGAAGTGGAGAATTAAAAAATAGGTTACAAATTGTAATTGAATTTGAAAATAAAAATTTCGAATTAAAATCAAAAATGGCTGAACTGTTAAAAGATAAAACTGTTGAAATGTTTTATAATTTTACCAGAGCATCTTTGAAATTTCATTCCAAAATAAAATCAAAGAATGATTACATTTTGAGTGATAAAGACGACGATAGCGACGATTTAAAATTGAAAACTACTTTAACTTCATCAGATGGCGACGCTGCGAAAGTTATAAGTTTTATTAATGATAAAATAACCACTAGCAACCCTGCTAACATGATGACGAACAGTGATTCAGACCAATATATTGAAATATTTGAAAAAAACATATTAAATTATTTAGAAATAGCAGTGGCAAACATGTCAAACAAACAATACAAAGGAAAATTAGAATCCTTAATTTTATCAGTGAAACTGACAATAGGTAAGTTGGAAAAAATAAAAGGAAAATTGAAAAGTGTTGATAATTATGATGGTATTAAAAATAATATCAATGGTGAAGTTGAGAAGTTCAATAAAAGTTTGGATGAATTTAATAAATTATACAAAAAACTTGAAAATAAAGATAGAAGTGAAGTGATTCAAAATAGCGAAGAATTAAATAATTATTTCGATATATTTATGAGCAACAAGGAAAAATTATCAGATTTTGATTCAAGATATTTTGTTAAATATTTATCTGGAAATCATTACATTGATGGTCTTGATAAATTGAGGGCTCTATACAGAGACACATTTATACCTAAAATGAATGAATTAAATGATGCTTTTGATAAACTACAATCAATCATTGGCGACAATAATTTAAGAACGATTAGCAACCTTGAATATAAAATAGCCATTACACTACAAAAATATGATAATAATGAGTATGTCGACTATAAAAATGATTTACAAATGATCGTAAATAATCTAAAACAAATTAAAAAATCAGTCGATACGTATAATAAAGATTCCGAACTATATTTGTCCGATATTGTTAAAAAGGGGTTCTTAAATATATATATTAGATGTATTAAAAGTATAGTTGATAATTTAAAGCCTCCGGCTGCACTTAAATCTGGAGTGGGACTTGGAAAGTTACTCGAAGATGATAAATATAAAGAATTAATTGATAAAAAAGAAATCGATGAAATCATTGCATCACTTGATACTTTTATAAATAAAGAACAATTAAGAATAGTTGTTGAAGATTCGGTGAATAATTTGGGCAATAATTTTGTAAACTTGTATGAAGATGCAGATGTTGACATGTTTGAAGAAATTAAAGAAAAATATTTTGAAATAAAAATTTACAATGACATCGCTAATATAAGTACTGAAGTATCTAAAACTATCAAAGATATTTTTCAACAATACAACGATAAATATGAAGAATTAAAAAATAAAATTGACCGGAAAAACGATGAACCTAAAACAGTTGAAAAAGAATTAATAATGGAATTATTGCCCAGTACTTTGGCTGATAAATTTTTTCCGAAAGATGAAAATGATAAAGAATCAATAAAATTAAACGAAGATAAATTAAATGAAATATATGACAGAATTAGCAGAAATATAGAAAATATAAGTGCGATTGATGCGTTGCCAGAAAATTTAAAAAATATTATTAAAGAAACTAACTATGATGATATAATAATCGGAAATCCAGTCACTTCTAAAGTTATTCCGTATTATAAAAATTTATTTGAAAATTGTGGTAAAAACATGATTAACATGTTCTATAATTTCGGCATGTTCCTAGACAACAATGAAAGATATATTAGTATTTATAGTAAAATGCTTGAGAAATTAATCCAAGAACATGAAGAGTTAAATTAACTAATTTATAATTTATTTTCCAATTATAATTTATTTTTTAATAATAATCAATTTTTTGATTATAATTTTTTCCTGTATTTGCATTTATTCCTGTTCCCTCTGGTATGTCCGCCACCACTGTAAATTCCAACGTAAATGAATGATCGCAACCATTGAAATCAAATAACGAACCATCTGGAGCTCTAAATTCAATGTCCAATTGGAAAACTTCATGCAAAGGATCTTCATAATGATTAATAGTTGGAACAAATGTGTTAAATAATATATTTCCGGGTGAATCACACAATATTATTTTTGAAAAAAATTTGCTAACTGGACTTACACTTTCTATTTGATTTAGAGGATTAACTATCATAACTATGTAATTTTCACCACTCATTTTGATTGAATTATTTTCTATGTTTATTTTGTTCCCTAAAACGTCTGAAGTTGTGTCAAATTCATAAAGACTTTTATTGGATATTTTTGTTCCAAATGGAGTAATTGAAGATGGTTCACCTGGATTTCTGAAACCCAAAACACTACCAATTGTGTCATCTTTATCAAATAATAATCTCATTTTATCTGGTATAAATATTTTTACATTTGCTCCTCCTTTTGTTTCACTTCTATCGCTTAATACGTTAAATCGAGGAAGCGTTATTCTGTAATTATTTTCATCGACTATTTCGGACACAATATGTTCTCCATTTATGACATTTGATGGTATTCCGTTATGAGATATTGCATCTTGGATTAAAATCGTATCGCCTTGTGACGACATTCCATGTTGTTGATGGTTAATTGTAATGATGTAGTTTATACTTGGATTGATCGTTGATGTTGAATTTAAAGGAATATCTGGATTGACGTCTATTATTGGTTGCGACATTATTGATTCTTTAAAAGGACTAAATGTCACTTCATCTGTATTTTCATTAATATTTACTCTTACAAAATGAGTTCCAGTGTTCACTGATCCTATATCGCTTCCTGAAGTGACTCTTTGTGTACCTGAAAATAATGTTTGAATTACATTTACTAACTCTGCCACTGAATAATTTCCGTTTGGAACTTCTATTGAATATAAATGTTCACCATCATCAATATTGTTCCAATATATTTTATTATTTTTCCTTTCTTCTGGTTCATTTCTTATCATTTTTTCACTATTGGGTATTTCTGTGCTAATTAATCGAGCATTAACTATGTTGTGATAAACTCTTCCTAAATCTATTGTGTATGAATTCGGATTTGGATATCCTGGGTTTACTTTTGTTATTTTTCCAATTTGAATACAATTACCTCCAGCTAACAAATCTGAAACAGCTACAACATTAGTGTCTATAAAATATCCATTTGGAAATGTTGACACTATTGTATGAAATCCTTTAACATTTTCAGGATTAACTGGATATTTAGCGTTTATTTTATTTAACGGAATACCAGACAATGATAAAAATTTTAAATTAAAATTATAATTTCTTAAAGTGAATGGTGCTTCATTGGAAGGATTCCTCATCCTTCTTGGTAAAATAATGAAAAAATAATCTTCACTCCTATCGCTAAAACTTCCAGTTAATCCTGAATCATCAATAGTCCTTTGGTCAAGATTGATTATCGCATTGTGAGAAGTGTTAATTGTATTAATTGGAATATTTCCAAGATATGAAGTGACTTCTATCGCACCCCTGTCTCCGGATATATTTTTAATTTCAACTTGCACTGATTCAGATGTATATGATAAAGGTATTCCGTGTTTATATTTTATTTTCATGACTCTCGATCCAGCCGGTATTTCTATTGTTGGGTTGTTTTGACTTATAAATGTGCTCAAAGTAACATATTTCGAAACTGCACCGTCCAGTGTTATTGCATCATTGATTTCTAATTCGTGTCCAACGTGATTTATAAACATTTGTGACGATCCTTCTGTAAACTGCAATGGATTATTTGGTAAAGTTATAAAATTGTCTATGTTTACTGACGGTTTTTTATCTCTGTAATTACTATCAATATTCAAATATTCTGTTCTATATCTTCTTATTTGCGTTAAATCATTTAACAATCCTTCGTTAAATAAATATCCCAAATAAGGGTCATAGTTTTTTTTACTTTTTTCATGCGGATTTTTAGTGTACAATTCTTCGAAATTTCTAATTACGCTCGGAGATCCTGCGTTATTATTATTTTGATAATTTTGATTAATATTTGTGATATCATTGCACCCTGAATTACAACTATTAGTTTCAAATATTTTTTTTCCATTTTTTATGAAATTGTTGTTATTGTTTCCAGAGTGGCCATTGTTATTAATTCTTTGATTATAATTATTTTTTGATCTTAAATATGGCAACAATTTACTATCTTGATCTCTAATTACCCTTGATTGATTATTTACATAATTTTTATTAAATTCACTCAATCCATTATTTCCTCCTACTCTTTTAGTTATGTAATCTATATTATAATTTATATCAGGGGAAGTATGGCTCATTATAATTATAAAAGTTAATTGTTAAAAAATTGATTATTAAAACGAATATGCGTTTACGATTCAATTATTTTAAATAATATAAAAGATAGCTATTGTTAAGATATATCACACAGTTTATTTTTCCTGTCATTCGTAAGCAAAATGCCTCCTAAAAAAATAATAAACAAAGCCTCTGAAATTCACAAATTAAGCATCGAAAACAGATACAAAAAAAAAGATCATAGACAACATGTTATTGATGAACCTGATCAATATGTCGGATGCATTGAAACAGACAAATCAAAAATGTACGTATTTAATGATGGTAAAATTGTTGAAAAAATTATAGAATATAATCAAGGTTTAGACAAAATATATGATGAAATTTTAGTCAATGCTAGTGATCATAAAAAAAATGATTCAACGTGTACTAAAATTAAAATTAAAATTGACCAAATTAAAGGAACTATTGAATGTTATAATGATGGCGAAAACGGCATCCCAGTTGTCATTCATGAAGAATATAAAATTTATGTTCCACAATTAATATTTGGAGTACTCCTCACATCTGGAAATTATGATCAAGAAGAAAAAGTTACTGGTGGTAAAAATGGTTATGGGAGTAAATTAACAAATATATTATCTGAAGAGTTTTACATTGAAATTTATGATAAAAAACGTAAAAAACTGTACAAACAATATTTTAGGGACAATATGGAAAAAACTGAAAAAGCCGAAGTGTCCACTGTCGATAGAAAACATTCCTACATCCTTATTAGGTTTAAACCGGATCTCAATATTTTTAAAATAAAAAATATATCTGACGATATGGTTGCACTATTTAAAAAAAGAGCTTATGATATTGCTGTGTGCACTGGAAACATTAATGTATATTTTAACGATGAATTGATAGAAGTTAAATCACTCAGAGACTATGTTGAAATGTATTATAATGAATTACCTTCTTGTGTTACATATTGCAGGCCTGATGATAGATGGAACGTTGCAGTACTAGTTGATTCAAGCAATCATCAATTTAAACATGTTTCATTCGTTAATTCAATTTATACTCATAGAGGTGGAACACATGTTGACGACATTAGAGATAAAATATCCCGCAGTGTAGTTGATCATATAATGGCAAAAGATAAAATAGAAGTAAGTGAAAAAACTATTCACGAGTTACTCACTATTTTTGTTATATCGTCCATACCTGACCCAAAATTTAACAGTCAAACAAAGGAAGCTCTCGAGACAAAAGTTAAAAGTTTTAAACCAGAATTTAAACCAGATAAAAATTTTATTAATAGCATTCTTAACACTGACATTGTCGAGGCGGCCATTAATTTAACCAAAGCGCGAAATTTAAATGATCTCAAAAAATTAACTGGTAAAAAATCATCAAGCATTAACGTGCCTAAATTAACTGATGCTCCTTGGGCCGGAACTGCGAAATCATCCGAATGTGTTTTAATTCTAACTGAAGGTGATTCTGCTAAAAAGTTTGCTCTCATTGGTTTAGACACTATAGGAAGAAATCAATATGGAGTGTATCCCTTAAGGGGTAAAATTTACAATGGGAGGAATGAAAGCGAAGATATGTTGAAAAAATCAATTAAGTCAAAAGGTAAACCTTTACCATTGGCAAAATCTAAAGCAAAAGTTAAAGCCAAAGCGAAACCTAAATCAGAAACAAATAAAGTATTTCAAAATGAAGAACTTCAACATCTTTTGAAGATTATGAATCTCGAATATGGTAAAGTTTATCGAACTAAAGATGACATGAAAGATTTAAGATATGGAAGTGGAATTATGGTAATGGTTGATCAAGATCTTGATGGATCTCACATTCTTGGACTATTAATTAATCATATTGATTCATTTTGGCCATCATTATTGGAAATAGATGGATTTATTAAAACATTTGGAACTGCTCTCGTGCGAGTTTCAAAAAAAAAAAAAGATGGTAACGCTGATCTATTTAATTCAACACCTTTTTTCACCATCAAAGACTTTCATATATGGAGGGACCAAAATGTCAATAAATTGCATCTGTACGATATCAAATATTTCAAAGGACTTGGAAGTTCCAGTGAAAAAGAAGCTAAGATATCATTTATGGATTTTGAAAATAGAATCGTTAATTTTTACTTGGATAAAGATGTTAGAGATAGTGTATTTTTTAAAAATGTTAAAAAAAATACAAGTAAACCAAAAATGATAAAAGATATTAATGATAATTCTGCCACTCCTGATGATTCCAGTAATGATTCCGAAAATGATTCCAGTGATAATTCTGGAAATGATTCTAGTGATGATTCAAGTAATGATTCAAGTGATGATTCAAGTGATGATTCAGAAAGCGGTTCTGATAATTCTAAAAATGTTAAGAAGTCCAATAATGTTAATATTAAACCAAGAATGATCGTAAAATCAAGCAATGGAAAAAATATCAGAGAATTATTCACAGATGGATCTGACCATAACAGAGATTCGATCTATATGGCTTTTCATAAGAATGAAGCTGAAAGGAGAAAAAAATGGCTTAGGAATCATAATCCAGATGAAGTTTTAGACTACTCTCATCAAAAAATTTCCTACCATAAATTCATCAACAATGGACTCAGACCATTCTCAATGTACAGCGTTGAAAGATCGACTCCTAGCATTAGAGATGGTTTTAAACCTTCTACAAGAAAGATATTTTACACCGCTCAAGCCTTTAATCTGGATAAAAAACGTATGAGAGTATCCCAATTAGGTAGTTATACGTCTGCGAAAACAGCATATCACCACGGCGAAGTAAGTCTTTATGATGCTATTGTGGGAATGGCTGATAATTTTGTTGGATCTAACAATATTAATCTTCTAATTCCCGATGGTTCATTCACAGCGAGATCAAACGGAGAAGCAGCGCAACCAAGATATATATTTACAAAGATATCGCCCATCACTAAATATATTTTCGTAGATTTGGATAAATGCACTTTTAAAAATGTGGTTGATGATGGAATAACTGGAGAATTTGAAAATTATGCACCTATTATACCAATTGTTCTCGTAAACGGAGCACATGGTGTGGGAACTGGGTTCAGCACGTTCATTCCTAAATTTAACCCTCTCGATGTAATTAAAAATGTAAAAAATATGTGCAAGGGGAGACCTCTGGATAATATTCATCCTTGGTATAGAGGATTTAAAGGAAAAATTTATCAAGTGTCAAATAAAAAATACACAACAACTGGAGTTTGTTATAATAATGATCCTAATCTTAATACGCACGTTAACAACATCAATGCCAAGGACAATAATTTGCATATTAGCGAAATACCTATTAAGCAAAATGGATTATGGATTAACAGTTATTACGATTCTCTTGATTCACTTTTGATTGACAAGAAAAATTCATCAGGGGAGCAATTTATTATCAAAAAAGATTTACATGAACATCCAAATAATGTGAACATCAATATTGTCATGGACCCATCTAAGTTTAGAACAGCTGTCCAAAATGATGATATATTAGATGAATTAAAATTAAAAGCATCCTTGTGTTTGACCAATATGCATTTATATGACACAAATAATTGTATTAAAAAATATGATGCTATTGGTGAAATATTCACTGATTTCTTCGATTTTAGATCAGGAGTTTACAGAAAAAGAAAAAAATATTATTCAGAAATACTTAAGAGACAAATGAATCATCATTATTGGAAATGTCATTTCGTAGGAGAAGTTATTGGCCAAAAAATTGTGTTTGTAAAAAATAACAAGCAGTTAACAATGAAAAATGTAGTTGAACAATTGATTAATCGGAAATATCCAAAATTTCCAAATAATTATTTGAAAGAGAAAAGTGTTAGAATCTATTTAGACAAGTTAGAGAATAACATTAATGATGTTAATGAGGATGATGAAAATGATGATGATGAACTATTTGTCACTGATGATGATGAAAATGATGTTATATTGGACAATGAAGATGATGCTGAAGCTAAAAAAGATTTAAATGAAAGCAAACCTACTTATGATTATTTGTTAAATTTAAAAATGAAACAACAAACTAAAGAATATTATGACAAACTTAAAATAGAGCATAAGGAAAGCGAAGAAAAATACAAAGAGTACAAAAGTAAATCTGTTGAACAAATATGGATTGAAGAATTAGAAACTCTCGAAAAAGAATATCATAAGTGGATGAAAGATTGTGATTCTGATCAAATGGAAATTGAAAAGATTGATAAGTTGAGGAAAAAAAAATTGTCAGAGTCATCTTCAAAAAGTAGATCTAAAAAATAATTTCAAATTTACCACTTGCATTATTTAGATTGTTTATTTTTCTATAATATTTACCCAATGATTTGTTATCAGTTCTTGGGACTATTTTATTGCTTGAATAAAAGCAACATACATCTTTATTATTTTCAAAATTTAAATTATGTTCAAAGCCTACGCATTTTTCATTTATAGTGCAATGGTTTGCACATTTATCCTTGGGAATATTTTTCACACATTCGTAATTCCTCATTATATTTCCTTGATTCATACCATTTATTTCCTCATAATACACCACATTATTTGAATTAGGTTTTATATTTTTAACATACTCTCTCTTAAATACGTTTGGTAATTCTAGCAATTTATTATATGCATCGTTTGTTTTATTCACAATTTTGTCTACATTTTGTTCAATCAATCCTTTCTCTATATATTTTTCATTTGAGTTTTCTTTGAAGTTTAATTTTTCGTTTAATAACACTTTTTCAATATCTGATGGATCATCTGTTTTATATTTGTGAAATAATGATGGATCTTGAAAATACGAATATTCCTTATTTATTTGATATCGATTATCCCAATTATAATCATCAACTGAATAATTATCAACGTCAAATATTTCGTCTATTATTTTTCCTTCTCCAATATCGCTTATTTTTTCTTCATTATGAAATAAATATTGTGGAAATTTTTCTTTATTCTCAGTGCATACGTATATTGAATTGCTTCTTCTATCGATTAATGGTATAATTTTACTCGCTTCATCAATCGGTTTTATTTTATTGCATGTTAAATTATCTACAGAATACTTATCTTTGTATGGTGCATTTAATGGTTTACTAGTTATAAATTCTTTAGATGGATAACAAATTTTATTATTTTTATCATATGAAAAACTTTCACATCCTGCGGTAGTTTTACAAAATCTCATGCACTCATTCAACGATTTATTTTTAAATTCTAAGTCAAATCCTTCTATTTTTTTTTCACTGCTTAATAAATTAAATACTACAACAGTTAAAATTAAAAACATTATAAGATACAGATTAATCATCAAACACATATATACATTTGCTTAATAAATAAAATTATATAAATACGAGTATTGTATTTTATAAAATAATTGCTGATATAATAGATATATCGATTTTTTATGGACAGCGTTAATAACAATAATAACTTTAATCAAGGTAACAATAATGAAAATAACAATAATCTATTTGGAATGAGAAGCTCAATTTTCATCGACGATCATGATTTTGATTCTGGAAATGAAGGCACTTTTGAAATCAATTATGATTTAGACTTGCCTAACTTATCTGACTCATCTAATTTATCTAACACATCTGATTCATCTGATTCGTCTGATATTGACTCGTCAAACATGGAAACTGATGATGATCAAATTAACAATTATACACAAATGAATAATTACAATGAAAACTATCCATCTATCTTAAACGGTGGTAATTTAAGCATCCGTTATGTTAATGAAAATGCGAGGAACAATATTGGCGAAAATGTTAACAATGGAGTTAATGATGAATTGTTGATGATTGGAATAAGAATATTAAATTTATCAAATAACAGGCTTGTTGATAATATGGACACAATTTCTGGTAATTTAACTGATGCTATTGAACCTGATCGAATGTTTAATAATGATTTAGTATATTCGCAAGATAAAATGCTGGCATATAAACAAATGAACAATAAAAGGAAGATCATCCATAACTATAATGTTATTAAAAATGAAATTGTCGATAATTGGTTTTACGAAATAAACAAAAGCCAAAATTGTAACGAAAAATATTTATTTGCCAGGGATGTCTCCAATAAATTTATTGACCTATCGATCCAAATTAGATGCTTCAATGCTAAAAAAAATAAAATTAGTTCAAATTTCAATTATTTAAAATTCAAATCATATGTTAATTTAATAGTTTATTCCGCCGAAAATGACGAGGAATATTTTAAATTAAGTGACGTTGATAAATCATTCGCGGATAATCATAAATTACTTCACTTTTTATTTGATCACGCATCTAAGGTAAAAATAAGTGCACTTTTAAATGTCATTAATCTATCCCAAGAATATTTAAATTTTGATGTTAAACTAAAACTATATAGTTTTTTTTTTAACAATATTAAATCAGCAAAATTTTATTTAAGATGTTATGATTGGAACTCTCCAAATTCTGAATATTTAAAAAATGAATTTGTTCTCAGCAAAATGATGCAATCTCTTCCATTTGACAATAATAATTTATGCAATTGGAAAACAAAAATACATAATTTCTCAAAATTCATTTACGATATTTTAACCAACGAGAATCAACTTACAAAAACAAGGACAATTATTATTAAGGGGATATTTAAATGGTTTTTTAACATTCTTAGAATTTGCTTACATGAAGAAATTTCTGTTTTTAATGTTATCTACTTGTATGCTATATCAGATCACTTTATCCTCAATTGTATATTAATATTATATGAATTGTTTAAAATGCTCTACCATGATGATTTTATTAAATACATATCGGAGGTTAAACAGTTTAAAATTAATGGCATCATCAATATGAAATTTGATTTGGATGGAATGTTCTCTGATGGGACTGTTAATCTAAACGAAATCATGTTTAACATTTATTTTGTAGTTCTTCATTTTGTAGGATTACGAATGACACCTTTGCTATCTCAAATAAAAAACAACGAGGATATTTTAAATAAAAAAAGATTTTCAAATAATCAAGAATTTTATTATATTTTAAAAGATAAAATAGAATTCACCAATCATGTTTATAATAAGAATGAATTTTTCATTAATATGTTAGAAGACGTATATTCGCTATTCAGAAAATATTATTTTGCAAATAATAATTTGGTCAAGCTTAGCGAAATAGTCGAAGATTTTATATCCTTTGACACTATTCAACCTAAAAATGTTAATTATGAAAACTTTGTTATTCATTGTTTGGAAAATGAAAATTCAAGTTCAGATTTAAAATATATATTGTTTAAATTTTACAGTGACAAATGTGTTCCTAATAATTATAAACAATATTTAACCATTCTTTTAGAATACATTATTAATTTAAATAAATTAGACATCCAAGAAATCCAAAAAATAAATATTAAGGTCAGTTTATTAGATAAAATTTTCAATTATGATAATCTGGAATTAATGGACCATACTAAAATCCAAAACGTATTATGTAACTTTATGTCTGATCTATCTTATTTAATGAAAGAAGTTAACAAAAATGTTGGGTCCGTTACTAATTTAAAGATTAATTGTGCTACTTTTTATTTTGAAATAATGATGATTATCGCTAATTTTCTTTATGAAATTAATAAAAAATACAATGATTTTGAGTCATTTTTTAGGTCACCAAACATTATCTTAAATGAACTGTCTAAAATGATTAATCAAGCATTAAAACACTCTGAAATATTTAATAATGTACTCGGAAATGAATTTAACGGAAAATTTGAGGCCGATTTTCAAATATTATCTATCACTATAATTATTTTGTGTTTAAGAATGTCAAGTGATTTTCACGTTTATATATATGATAACTTCTCTAACGATGATTTAAACATTAACAATCATAAAAAATTATTAGACTCTTTAATTAATGGAATACTCGTTAGTAATACTAAGTCTGAATTTTTCTCAAATTTTTATAATTTGACTAACAATGAAGACTCAATCAATTTGTTCAAAATATATTTTGACAAATTGGACAGGCATTCTAAAATTTCTAGGATCGACGTTGAAATTCCCGATGAGTTTTTAGATCCATTATCGTATGATGAAATTAAAGATCCTGTAGTTATACCTGAAAGCAATATTATAATGGACAAAAATGTTATCTTAAAATATTTATTTTTTAAAGAACAAAATCCATTCTCAAATGAAAAATTAACAATTTCTGATTTGGACAACTATAATGACAGAGAAGATGTTAAAAAAACATGCAATGAATTTAAAATAAAATTATTTAAATGGAAAAAAAATAATTTATAATTTATAATTTATGATTTATAATTTGTAATTCACAATTCGTAATTACACTTGCTCGTTCATATTGTTATTTTTTTTATATAATTATATAGTAATGGATAATCAATCTAATGATAATGATATCGTCACCACTCAAAGCGATACTAACCCAATTGCCGTTCAAATGGGATTGACCAATGAACAATTTGAAGTTCACAGGTTAGACAAATCTATGGAATATATTAACGGTTGCCTTAATAAAGCAGCTAAAGCCGGTGTATATAACATGGATGAATCTCATATGGCGAAAACAGCACTAATAAATGTTCAAAAATTTATTAATGATTATTTGAAAACAAAAAAAATATAGATGCATATTTAACTAACTTCGTGCAAAATATAAACACATATTTAAAATATAAACACATATTGGTTGTTTATATATAATGAACTTACGACTCGACTTAGATTTGAAAATTCAGCGTTTCCCTTTTCTTAAAACTGTTAAGGATGAAAACCTTGGTGGAGTATGTTATAAAATTTTTGAATGTGGTTACGATACCATGTTTCCCAATAACGATGAAATTAATAAAAATAAAAATTTAAGTTCCAATTCAATTCTTTTAAATCAAACGAACAGCATTAATTCAAGAATTGATTGTTTAAAAAACGATATTTGCATGAATGATAAAGTTCAAATCTTCGATGAAAAATTTAACGATTTGACCGATATTTTAACAAACATGATGGGAATTAATAATAATTCTTCTAAAAAAGGTAAAATTGGAGAAGATTTCATTATCAATTTTATTAAAAAAAAATTTCAGGATTATTCTTATGAATTTACCCGATCGACTGGGCATAGTGGGGATTTAATTATTGTCATTCCCATTGATAATAAAGGAGAAGTAAAAGTTATGATTGAAATTAAAAATTATTCAAAATCCGTTGACAAAGATGAAATACTTAAATTTAAAAATGATTTACGAGAAAAATGTTGTTCTTATGGAATCATATTTTCGCTTAAATCTGGATTTATTGGACACAAAAAAATGGAATTGGAAAATTATTGCAATAAAGGAGGAAAATATTCTATTTTATACGTTCCCCACATTGATGACGATATATCAAAAATAGAATCATCAGTTATTTTTATGGAAAAAATTATTCAATATGAAAAAAAACAAAACGATGTTCATTTTGGTAATATTAATGTCATTGATATTCAAAAAAATATAAATAATCACTTATCCGAACTCAACGACGTTTATGATGATTTTAAAAAACTAAAAGAATCATTTTTAAAAATGGAACTGAGTATTAAAAATAGTTTCGACGCATTTTATGAAGAATTTAGGAATAATGACATTCTTCTCCAAGAGAAAATCAATAAAATATTCAAATCAATCAATTCTGAGATAAACTATGCTATTGACCCCAATGTTAACAATGGCCTTATTGACAATAACATTATACCTGTCAATGATGTGACAAATATTATTCAAAAATGTAAAATAAGTGACAAAGTACATGAAAATATACTATCAGACATTTTGATTTTATTCGAAAAATGTAAAATAAAAATAATTATTTTGGGTGAAAATGATAGTTTTAGTGCCCAGCAATTTAATATTTTTCTTAAAATAAATGACCCTTTGAATGGGGTTATCGATAAAGGAACTCTAACTGTTAATAAATCATACGTTATCGTAAATTTATTTAACCCATATAACACGTTTAATTATGAGTGTAAAAAAAGTCACTATAAAAAATTTAAAAATTCTTACTTAGATGATTTGAAAAAATACTTATCTAAATTATAAACTGTTATATTTTGTTGATCGTTGTTTTTTAGTAAATTATAAACTGTTATATTTTTGTAAATTATAAACTGTTATACTTTTGTAAATTATAAACTGTTATATTTTTGTAAATTATAAACTGTTATATTTTTGTAAATTATAAACTGTTATACTTTTGTAAATTATAAACTGTTATATTTTTGTAAATTATAAACTGTTATATTTTTGTAAATTATAAACTGTTATATTTTTGTAAATTATAAACTGTTATATTTTTGTAAATTATAAACTGTTATATTTTGTTGGTCGTTGTTTTTTGTAAATTATAAACTGTTATTTTTTTGTAAATTATAAACTGTTATTTTTTATCGCTGTTTATTTTATCCAAATTATATTCGTTTTTTTTGTTTGCGTTGCATTCATTCTTTTATTATATAAATAAATGTGATTATTTATAATTTATTAATGTTTTTAGTTGATAAACATCGACCTAAAAAATATGAAGATTTTGCGTTCCATAAAAAAACATTAGACACTTTGAATAAAATGGCAAAGGATGATTCAATTCCTAACACTATCTTTTACGGCAACGAAGGGTCTGGAAAAAAAACGATCATAAGATATTTTTTAAATCAAATATACGATGATACAACTGATAATTTAGAAGAAGCTATATTCACTATAAATGGGAGTGGAAACACGCAAAACAAAGTTAAAATATTTCAAAGTGACTATCATATTGTTATTGAACCTGGAAATACTAATTTTGACAGGTACATTGTTCAAGATGTGGTCAAAAGATATGCTATGAAAAAAGCGTTTGAGTTTAACAAAAGAAAATTTAAAATCGTATTGATTAACAATGCTGATTGTCTTTCTACCACTGCGCAAACTTCTTTGAGAAGAACTATGGAAGAATTCACTGATAATTGCAGATTTATAATATGTTGCAGAGCACTTTCTAAAATTATACTTCCTCTAATTAGTCGATGTTGTTGTTTTAGGATCGAGTCTCCCACTAATTTTGAAATGTTCGAATTATTACTTGATATATCCTATAAAGAAAAAATTAATCTCAATCATCACGACTATAATAAAATTATGGATAAGGCTGCAGGAAATATTAAAATAGCCCTATGGTTACTTAATTATTCCAAATATAATTCAGACACTTTTGTGAGTGTATGTGATCCTCCTCCTATTTTAACATATCAAAATATAATTGAACATGATGATAATATAAGTTTAAAAGATGTAAATTCCTCCTCCAACAAAATAAATGAAAACTTGTGCGAAACACCATATGATGTGATTATTCTTGAAATAACCAATTTACTTAAGGATAATGTTAAAGCAAGTAATCCTGACGACGATTTTATTTATGATTCTAACAAAATTAAAAATAATGAATATAATTCCTCAAATACTTTAATTAAAATTAGACAACTTCTCCAAAAAATTATGATTGGAAACATTAACTCCACCAAAATAATAACAGACATTACCAATTTATTAATTAATGATTCACTTATATCCTTTAAAAATAAATTAAAAATTTCGCATTATGCTTCTAAATTTGAATATGAGTTAGTCAGAGGAAGAAGACTTATTATCCATTTGGAAGCTTTCATTATAAGAGTTTATTTTTCGATTAACAGTATTAATGGCGATTAATCTAAATTAGCTTGGACGAACTGATTGGACTTATTGAACTGGTTGAACTGATTGTACTGGTTGAATTGGGTGATACGTTGGTATTCCATAAGAATTTGGAAAGGTAAAAGTCATAGGTGCCATTGATGCCATCGGCGCCATTGATGCCATCGGCGCCATTGATGCCATCGGCGCCATTGGTCCCATAGTTTGATAAGATCTCATCGCATCATTTAAATTTAAACCGTCGCTCATTGGAGATGTTTTATTCATTCCCATTCTCCCTAACATTGTAAATGCTGAGTATAAAAATAAAATTAATATTGCTGATACAATTGGAAAACAAAAAAATGTATTTTCTTCGTCCTCAACCCCAAAACTCCTAAATTTTTTGTTTTTTTGCGAATATATAAATTTTGGTTTTAAAAAACATAATATTAATACAATAAATACATAAATTAATATCGTATTCCACAATGGAGATACTTTAAAATTATCCATATCTTATATATAAAATATATCCTATTATTTTCCAGCGTATTTTTATAAAATTGGATTTGTCACTTTATTAAATCTTTCGGACGGATTGTTGTAATCATCAAATATTGTTTGAGTATTTTGAATGTTTGAATAATCATAAACATGGGGTAAACTTTTATGGAATTCTTGCCCTTCTTCATCCAACATGGCATTTCTCTGTTCCATCTCATATGTTCTATTTTTATATTTTTCCATCAATTGTTTGTTTATTTCTTTATAATTTACAATATTATTCTCATCGAATCTCTTAAACTCAAATAATTCATTTTCACCATTGTCTGGGAAAGATAATCCTGCATCATTTCCTAAATCACTTAAAAATCCTTGTATAAATATTTCTTCTATAAATATGGGCATAATATAGTCATCTTCTAAAAAGAAATTATCCTCATTTTTTAAATCTCTTAAATCTTGGATTAAATTGACCTGGACTATTATTTGATCATCTACATTTAATTTTTGAAGGACTAGATCTGTTTGGTATTTCCTCTCATCTTCTGTCTCATATTTTATTATATTTTTAATCGATATTAATTTTACTTTACTCTTGCATGCATCTTTATTATACAATTCGTTGTCTATCCCTAAAACCTTTTGGCTCTTTCCCCATCCTGATTCAACATTTGGATCAGTCACTGCTGAATCCCAAGCCTCATTCTTATTTCTTTCAGATGGCACATGGTTTATTATCTCATCATTTAAATAATTTATAAAATAGTTTATCATTGGGTAAGCTTCTAATTTATTTATTTTATCATGTGAATAATATTTTACCGGTCTGTTTGACAAATTAAATTTTTGCTTCCTTTTTGGCGTTATATTCATGATTGCCGTTATAACATCTCTATAATCATTATGCCATAAATTAGGAAGAAAATTACTCTTGGTCTGCTCTTTTTGAATCCAATTTTTATTTTCAACTGTTTCGTTGTATTTATATTTACCATTACTATCATAATTATCCACATCATCAATTACATTTTGAATATCGTAATTACTTACACTGCTCAAAGAATTGTCACTGTTCGCAATTATTATACTCTCATTATCATTATCATTATAATTATAATTATATATTCTTACTTTTCTATTATTTTTATTTGAAGCTGATCTTTTTCCATTCATTACATTGCCAATATTTTTCTTTAAATTCTTAAATGCATCTAATGCAACATTATTTCTCGATTTATTTTTCCCACTAATCATCAAATATCCCAATATCAACAAGATTATCAGTAATAGTGTTATCGTTGTTGAATTCAATCCGGTGTTCATGATCATTATATATAAAAACACAGAAAATAAAGTGGAAATAAAAACAAGATCAAAGATAAATACTTCCAATTATTTCTCCTCTAATATCATAATTTAAATACTTCCAATAATCCTAATTTAAATACTTTCAATAATCGTAATCTATTTCATGATCAAAGGCTACCTCCATTGTATCATAATCTATTTCCATATCATAATGTTCGGTTTCTCCTTCATTGTTATCTTGTTCGTCTTTTTTTTTCTCTGTTTCTTTTTCCGTTAATTCATCTTCAGGAACTTCCTTAACCATACGTTCATTTATATTTATTTGATTCATTACGGAATATATTATATTATTTGTTTCTTCCCTAAATATGTTATTGTCTGAATTATTCTCCTTATAATCAAAATTTACAATATCAAAAAATACGCTCGCTAAATTTATTTTTACCGTCTTGTCTGCATTCATATCCATAAACTTATTCATTATTGAATAAAATTTATTCATAAATATTATCGTTGACTTTGAACTCTCATTTATTTCCTTGTAATCCAAAGTCATATTAGGTTTCACTTCTTCGTCGCTCATTGCCGATATTATCATATTTTCTATTTTATCACTTAGTTTTTCTCTTATTTTGTTCGTTTCATCATTCATCGAATATTTATACAATTCATTAAATTTATCAAATATATTATATTCACCATCATCATTTTTTAAATTTTTTAAAAAAGAATAGTATTTTTTCCCTATTTTTCCTTTAAAAAAATCTGAATAATTATCTTTTGATATGTCATTATCTTTTAACTTTTCAACATTATAATGTTCGTCATTATTTTCTTTTCCTTTCGTTTCTTTATTATCCTGACTTTGATACTTTGATAGAAATTTATAATTTTTTATAAACCCTAATAATTTATTAAATTTAACAATGAACACTTTTAAATTTCCCATTCTTTCTTTTTCTATCTTATTAAATATATTTGCTGGCATTTCTTTTCCTTTAAATTTATTTAATTTTTCTTCCTTGGATAAATCATGATATTCGCGGCTCAAATTTAATTCTTCCATTTTTATTTCTGTTTCTTTTTTGATCAGCTTTTGGATATTTATATTTTCTGAATGAAAACCTACCATATTCATCCTATTTTTTATAGAGTGAATAATTATTGCATATGATATATTTTTTACGTTTACGTAATCCTTATTTTTCTCCTTATATCCAAGCAGTTTCCGACTCACTTGATCGTAATATACTTCTGCGTTACTTTTAACATTAACGTAGAAAAATACATCTTTTTTAAAAAAAAGATGATTATATTTATGCTGTATTTTGTCGTCTTTATTTATAATTGTTATTGGAGAATTTAAAGGCGATCCTAAATGATTATGATTAAAAATGTATTTATCGTGCACAATATCTCCTAAAAAGGGAATTGCTAACGATTCTAAATTTATACCTTCTTTCCCATAAATTCCTTGTATTTTATCGGTCCACTCTGTTACTACCAAATTAATGTTTTTATCATGGACTTTGTCCTCCTTTAAAATGTTTTTATCATGGACTTTGTCCTCCTTTAAAATGTTTTTATCATGGACTTTGTCCTCCTTTAAAATGTTTTTATCATGGACTTTGTCCTCCTTTAAAATGTTTTTTTCTTTTTTTGTTATATTGTCGCCTTCTTTTGTTTTCATTTTAGTTTCGTTTTTTACTTTGAGAGTTTTAACATATTTTTCTAATATATCATTTCTTGGTTTATTATTTAAATCTAAGATTAGTTTATTACACAATTCACATACTTGATCCTTTCCGTCTTTTACAAATTTATGAAACCTTCCATCTTCACAATTAGTTAAATTTGATATTTCTCTCATGTCTGACATTTCTAATTTTTTTTTATCTAATTTATAAGGAGAACGATGAAAACTTGACCTGTCTATTGGAGGGAATTCCTCCATTTCGTAATATCCATTTATTTTATTTAATCTCCTATCTACTGTTATAGTTTTCCCAGTTTTTAATTTTTTTTCCAATTTATCTTTTTCTATTTCGAATATTCTCTCAAACACGTTATTATTGTTAAAAAAAGTTTTTAATTTTGAATAATAGCGATTGGTTACAAAATCATACACTATGTCATTTTTTTTATTTTTCATATTTTTTACTTCAAGTATGCTGTTTAATAAATCTATCGCTGTGTAAATTATTATTTTTTGGATTGCTGGGTTAAATTTTTTTTTATTTTCTGATTCATATGACCACATGTTATATTTTGTAACCATACACGACATATAAAATATTAGATACCCTAGCACTGGATATTTTGATATATCTTCTGTGTCGTTTTTATCATTCACCACTATTCTGACATTACTCAGCCAATTCATTGCATATTTTTTATAAACATTAAAGTTACATATTCTATCACCTATCATTGAATATAATTGGAGATCATTCATATCCAATATTAAAATTAAAATAATGTAAACCAATATATTGTTTTTCTTTATCGACTTAAAATAATCTTTGTCTCGATCTTTCGTTGAGAATACAAATATGTTATTTTCTAATTTGAATGTGAACAAGCTAGTTATGTCTTTTGATATTTTATATTTTTCTTCAATGGTATCTTTTCTTCTTTTATAATATGGTTCTAAATTTAAATTATGAATTAATAATAAATCCATCACATTTTTCACCATTCCTTTCAACTTTATTCTTGAAGTTTTACTGTTTTTTGATAAGTAAGTTATTTTGGCGATATTTACGACTCTCTCGATCATTTTTCCAATGCTTTTCAATGACTGTCTTAAATTACTATACTCGTCTATTTCTTCCAAGGATACATCCATTATAATATTTTTAGGGACGAATCTCCCTTCTTCATTGAACGAACCTTCTTCCACGAAATCTTTAATAGCCACTTCCGAACCACAACTTTTACATATTAAATATCCTTCGTAATTTTTCTCCACATATCTTCCTATAAATTGCAATAATTGTTCCTCAAATGATTTAAAGTTATCTTTTCTCCTAGACGATATCCCATCCCACAATATATAATGTTGGCATGTAGCGCGACTGTTTAATTCTCTCATTCTGTCATCTTCCAAATTGATCTCTTGTTTCACGAGCGATTTCTCATCTTCCTCTATGTAATCATTTTTTGTCATCAATTTTGTAGTGAATAATTTTACATAAATTTTTTTATCTAAGAAATAATTTCTAGCATCTTTTTTCTTCACCTCTTTTGTTTTTAAATTATTCAAATTAAGAACTTCTTTTATTTCGTCATTTTTATAATAAACATATTTTCTCAATTCTAACAATTTTAGATTGTTTTTTGGTATCGTAAACACATATTTATTAAAATTTCTTAAAACTTTGTTAAAATTTTGGATACTTATGTTATCATAATTCATTATCAATTTTGTAAACTTCGTCATTATTACGGACACTATAAAATCATATATTTTATTCAGTTCACCTTTAAAATAACTGCTTTGATTAAACTTATCTTTTATTACCCCTTTACCATCATTCACGTTAAACAACCATAATAACGGTTTTATGTTCGACTTTTCGTTCAATAAATATCTTCCTAAATAATTTCGAACATCATTTAGACCATCACCCAGTCCTTCTAAAATTGAATCATCTGATGAATTTACATCATTTTTTACCGATTCTTCTTTTGTATTCAAAAAATGATGTGGTTTAAAACATCTCAAATTTATATTTTTGTTCAAATTAAATATAGCCCCTACAACATTTATCGAATATGAACTTCCCGGTCTCACCTCTATTAAATTATCTTCTTTGTTTAAAAATGAAGTAAATCTCACAACTTCTGCATTCTTTAATTTATCTGTTGGTAAATTAAACCCGTATTTTTGTTCTGGGCTTAAATTTTCAAAATTCACATATGCAAAATTTGTATATTGAATCATATCATTTATATTTTCTTCGTTTTCAGAATATTGATCTTCTATTTTTTTTAAAATTTTTTCATTTTCTCGATGATTAACATATATTCCTTTTCTTGATTCCAAACCAGGGTCAAATATATCGTTAATGTTTACAATTTCTTCTTGTGGTTTATCATTGTAAAGTTCTGACACTCTATTTATCTTGTTCATTATAAATTTTAAAGCTGTTGTTCCCTTTTTTGTTTTATCTTTTGATGATATCTTTTTGTATTTGTAATCATCTTTATGATATAAAAGAAAATCATCAGCTACAAAATGAATTAATTCCCTCTTTGATAATTCAATTATTTTTAAATCTGGATTATTTATTTTTTCTAAATTATCAACTTCCTCGTTTTCCTCCAATAACATATCATAAATTATATTCGCTTTACCTGACTCAATATCTTTTTCTGTCAAAGAATTTTTTATTGAACTGTAATCTATTTCTGATGATTTTGAGATTATCACATCTATGTACATTATTTCTTCATCTTTTGTCTCATTCAAAAGTGAATTTACATATTTACGATCATTTGCATAATAAATGTTATAGTATACTAATGCTTTTGATATATTACTTAATTTTAAATTTTCATCTTTAACATTTTCCATTTTAAAATTTTCAATCACAATGTCCTTCCCCAATTTATTTAAAAATTCAAATGAACTTTCATATTTTTTATCATTGAAAGCTTCTTTTATTTGTTTATTTCCCATTTCTACTAATTTGGATACATTATAACATATTTCAGTTAAATTTACAATATTTCCGTTACTCTCACTGTTAAAAAATTTATCCACTCTAAATTTATAATTTGATTGATTCCTAGATATATCTACAATATTTGTAACAAATTGCTCTTCTTTTGCTTTTAATTTACCATTTGATATATTATTATAATAAATGCTCCCCAAATATACAAATAAATAGTAAGAAACGTAACTTTTTATTAAATTTAATAACACTTGAAAATTTTTTTCTTTTATTTCCTTCAGTTCTTCCAATATAAAGCTATATCCTTCTCCAGATTGGATAAAATAATTATTCAACATCGAATCGATGATTTTTTGATCTTTAACAAAATTCACTTTCATCGCCAACATTATTATTTCTTTATAATGTTTACTGTAAAAATTATCCAATGTTTCGTCAATCAGTTTCTCTATTTTGTTAATATACATTGTTCAACCAAACTATTATATTATATCGTTAGATTATAATTTGCGATAAGTGGAGCCTAACACCTATAATTTTTCTTTAAAATATAGTCATTATTAAGGTTAAACTGGGTTTTTTCCGCAAAAAATTTAACCACTATTACAATTATTCACCTATCCAATAGATAAAAAAATAATATAAAATAAATACAATACTACTCTTAACTTTTCTTATAATATGATACATAAAAATTTAAAACACTTTTTGAAAACAATTAACGATTATGACCAACTTACCGGATATATTAACGATTTTAATTCTGAAAATAATAAGCGAAAATTTATTAGATTGTCCCTAAAAAATGATCCAAATTTTATTCCCAATATTAAAAATGAAATTTCATTTATTAAAAAAAATATAATCACAAAGCAATTTGAACAAATAAAAGATAAATTCACCACTTTAAATTTTAAAGAAGATAAAAACGTTATTATGTTGTTCTCTAACTCAATTGATATTTCAAAATATTTAAATTTTATGGAACTTGAAATTGATAAAATAGATGACCCTGCGAGCTTTGATAATAAATGTTCTGAATGTGAACAAATTTTAGAATGTGATAAATGCGCGATGTGTCAAGAATATGATGAATATGTCATTAAATTTAAAACTGTCAAAGAATTAGCAGAAGAATGTAAAAGCGTTGTCATTTCAAAATCAACATTGAAAATAATATCAACTCAATATTACAATATTAAATGCAACGAGGATGCAACAAGTGTATTAAAAAATTGCAATTGGAATAATGTTAAAGTACAAGAGTGTTATGAAGGAACGCTTATTATGGTTTTCTATTATGAAGATACATGGTATGTTTCGACCAGAAGATGTTTGGATTCCAATTTTTCCACTTGGAATAAAAACAAATCTCATTATGAAATGTTCTCTGAAGCTATTTGTGATAAATTTGACGTGCAGTCTTTAGATAAAAAATATTTTTACCACTTTATATTGATCCATCATCAAAACAAAAACATAATTGATTATGGAAGATTAAAATCTAGAGAAGATCGATTAAAATCCAAGGGAGATCAATTAAAAGGAAATAATGATATCAGTGATCATTCTTTAAAAACGGAACACAACAATATTTCATCATCGTCTGATAAAATGAATAAAATAATTAATAAAAAAGCAAAAAATGTTAAAATTTGCAAAAATAAAGGGGGAGTAGATGAAAAAATATTTTCTAAATTAATATCTGGGAAAAATTCAACTTTAGTCAATGATGACGGAAATATTTATTCTCATAAAAATATTATCCATACATTCACTGGGAAAATATCTGACCAAACTGAATCATTAATTACCATAGATAATGTTAAAAAAATTGAAGATATTAAATTTTCCAGTTATAAAGATCTTATTAAAAAACTCAAAGAAATTGACGAATTGAACAGAAAAATTACTAAAATTACTACTGAAGGATTTATAATTAAGTTCCACAGTAAAAATAACAAAATATCATCTCAGGACTTTAAAATGTTTAAATTACAAACTGATGTGTATAAAATCTTATCATATTTAAAACCTAATAATCCTAACATTAGTCAATGTTTTTTGCAACTGTATCAAGAAAACAAATTACTCGAAGTTCTCCCTTATTTTACAAGATTCTCAAAAGAAATTATGTTCAGAATTGACAAATCAATTAGGACGATATCTAAAGAAATGCTACATTTGTATCATATTACGCGACAAAAAAAAAATAGATCTATATATGATTCTCTACCTAAATCTTATAAATCAACTCTATATCACCTTCACGGATTATACATTGAAAATAAAAAAAAACAATTAACATCGATTAATTCATCATCCTCGAAAATTAACAAAAAAATATTCTTAAACGATGTAAATGATCTCGACGATATTGATGATTTAGACGATATCGTTGATAATTTAGATGACATCGTTGATAATAACAATAATTATCATCATGATAATTATGATGATAATTTATCTGATTTAGGTGAACTTGGAAATTTGTTATCTGAGCATAATAATTTGTCCAATCTTAATGACTTGAACAACAATAATAATAACAATAGTTATAATAACAATATCCACAACAATAATAATAATAAAATCTCCTCTAAGGTTTGTGATATAGCTAACAGTTCAAAAAATAGATCAATGTCAATTAATGCTTATGATGTGTACGATTATTTTAAAAAATTAAATCCACTCAATTTAAAAAAAATATATTATGATAGAGAAATGTTAAAAAAAAACGATGAGTCAAAGTATATCATTAATTGCATTTATACTTCTACGCAAACTTACCTTATGTTTGGAGAAATTTAAATTTACTCAAGAAAGTTTCATAAAAGTCAATTGACTTATTAATATTTCTTATCATTAAACTTACAAATTCATCTCTTACTTTTTTTTCACTTGTTCCTTTTATTTTTAAACACACCTTTATAATTGTTTTATTAATCATAACTGATCTCTTTGAAACACCTGAATAAATCACATCGTCACTTGCCAAACATTCATTTTGAATATTCTCATTTATAATTGCGGGTATCGCCATTCCCTCATTTGCAAATTTAACTATTATAACTTTGGATAATGAATCATTTGATTTATTTTTCCCTCCCTTCTTGCTTTTATCGTTACTTATATCAATATTTAATAATTCTTCATCATTATCTCTTGACTCATCAAGAAAATCATAATTTTCAACATTCTCTTTTAAAATATTTAATCTGATTAATATATGCTTGCATACTTTTTCAACCAGATTAGTTTCTGTGAATTGGTTTCGACTTTTTATATTTAAATAAAATGTCCCGTCACTATTGTCCAGCGTGTGGAAACAATCTGCAACTGACCATATTGTATTTCTTACTCCGACTCCCAATACTCCTGTACACGAACAAGCAAATTTTTGGTCTTTTTTTAGTTTTATTATCAGTTCCGGAAAATTTTTTAAATATGGCCTTATTTTTCTATTGTTCAAATAAAATTCTACACCTTCAGAATTTGACATAACATTTTTTATTTTCTCTTGAGAATTGTTAACATTTACATTTAATGATAATTGGATATTGTCGTCCTCATGTTTAGGTCTATTTGGATCACTGTAATTTACTTCATCCCAATACTTATTTTCTAAATAATTTATATCACAATTTATGTTTGGCAACATCATGCATGATAATCTGTGACTCATATAATCGTTATCATACAATGAATTATTTTCAGTTATATTTATTTTACTTATATCAAATACGTATGAGGGTATATCGTTTTTAATACACCACCTTATCGCATTTATATAAGAAGAATTCACATCCTTCCCATTGATCTTTAATTTTAAAAAACTGTCTTCCAAATCATTTTTATCATAGTTAAATTCAATTTTTTTCACTATTTCAATTTGAAGATCAGACTTAGTCATTTTGTAGTGCACTTTATATAATAATTTATACTTTATTTAATTTTTTCAATTTTTTCGATTTTCTCAATTTTTTAATTTATTCGATTTAATTATAAATGTAATCGAAAAAAACATAATAATCATGATCATTCTTATTAATTATTATTAATTTTTTAATCGTATTAATTACATATTTTCTTTACATTATCACATTTTCATATTGCTTTTATTATTATGTATTGGGTTACTTATGCATATAATATTATTATACCATGTATAATAATGAACTCAAAAAATACATTGTTTTACAGCAAAAAATGCAAAACATGCCAAATTTTAATTAACATATTGAAAAATGAAAATCTTATTCATCATTTTAATCCATTTTGTGTAGATGGTAAGATAAATCAAATTCCTCCTCAAATTACTGTCGTACCGACAATGATTGTAAAAGATATTAATAAAATCCTCGTTGGCGAGGAAACTTTTAAATGGGTTGATAGAGTTAAATTTTTAAAAAAAAATAAAAAAATTGTTAGCGATAATGAAAGTACTTCTGATAATCTAGACGGCCCTAAACCATTCAGCGAATTAGAACACGGAAATAATATTTCTGACAGTTATGCTTATAAATCAAAAAAAATCGATATAGCTATGCCTCATAGTTATTTTGAAGTTGGAACTGAAAATCAAAATGAAATATACACCGCTCCATGGGATAAAAATGCATCTAAAATAGACAAAAATAAACAAATTGAACACATTGAAAAAATTGTAAAACTAAGGGAAAAACAAGATTTTGATCATAAAATTAATTTAGATAAAAAAGTTAAAAATGTTTTGAATATTTCATAAATCATTTATTTCAATAGTTTATATAAATCAAAATCACTTATTTCAATAATTTATATAATTCAACATATCGGTCGCACAATTTGCACAATATTATTAGACTATCGAATACTACATCTTTATTTGCTCTGTTTAATAATCTCCATGAGTTTTTAATATCCATTATATGCTCCATTACAAAATTTGTTGATCCTTTATTTTTTACGTCCAATTTAGACTCAGCATTTTTTATTACATTTACATATTCTCCACTGTCTTTTTTTAAAAAAAAATTTTCATCCCTTCTCAATATTTCATCTTTGTATTCTAAATAAATATTATCAAAATAACAAGTCATCAATTTATCTTTTGTATTTTTATTAGATATTATTGCTCCTGTGAATATTTTCATTTCAACATAGTTTGTTCCTATTAATGAATTAGGACACACATTTGCTATATTTGTTATTAATTGATTAAAACATTCATTAAATTCGTCAACACATTGTTCCAAACGTTCGCTCATTTTATTATATCAAACGTTTATATTTATATATTTAAACAGTCGACGCAACTTATTTTTATTCATCAAACCCTAATTTTTTATTTAATTCCATAACCATTAAAAAACCCATTATTATTCCAACAAATCTTTGAATTATCGCAGCGTCGCTTATATCAAATCCTAAAACATTAAACTGTTCCCATGGTCCTGTAGTTTTTAAATGAAGGGACATCCAGTCCAAAGTTTCACTATTTTCATGAGATATTATAAAATTCCTCAATGTTATATCGTTAAACAATCTGTCATTTGTTCCTTCTAATATTTGAGAACATTCGTCTTTTTCAATCATTTCGTCATTTGTTAATAATTGCCTTCTTCTATTTTTGTTATTATCACTACTGTTGTCATTACTATTATTACCGTTATCATTATTATTATTACTACCATTCTCAATATTTCCATCATCATTGTAATTATCACTTGTTTGGACTCTTCTTTCTATTAATCTTAGTAAATCCATTTTTCCAGGTATATTGGATAGCACTGAATTTAATTTGCCACCATTTAATAAACGATCGTCGATTTGAAAGTTGTTGCTTCCTTCCACCTGCTCATTTAATATTTTGTCGACGTTTATTGGAGATATATTTTGACTCAGATTAAATGATCTATTCTTACCTGATATATTTTTCATCGATTTATAATTTGCCCTTGATAAGTAATGCATCGCAACATTTGGGGAATTTGTGCAGCTTATTATGCTTGCACAAGTATTTGACAAAATATTTATCACATATAAATAGGAACCTATTAATCCTAAATATACTGCAGAATCAATATAATCAGATGCGCCAACATATTTCGTATCGTGATTTACGAATATAAAAAATATGCTAAATAAACCTAATAAAAACGTGTACGAAAATATTCCATTCGTTTCTGTCACCGATTGAGTATAATTTGATTTTATTGTTGAAAACATAAATAATTCTGGGCCAAAATTTGTATCTTCTAAATTGCCATTTATTTTATCTCCCAATTTTTCATTAAATCTTAGCATTTCATTAATATGTTTCATAAACACTTTTTGAAAAATGATTGTTAAGCATACAAATGTTGAGTATGAATAAAATCTGTTCATAAATAATCCCAGTAAAAATATTATTTTTATTGGCAAATTTCCTTCGTCATATAAACTGTCTATTTCATTAACATCAACGTCTTCTATTATAAATGAGATTGTCAACAATCCTAAAGTTAGACTTAAAATTGATCCAATCATCATTAATCTATCGGTCGATTTCACATTATCTTGGCACATTTTTTTCATTGTATTATCGTAATGCTTCGATTTCAAATATAATAAACCTGCCAAAAATTGGTAAGAATACATTAATGAAAATAAATTTGAAGTGTAATACGATCCTTCATCTTTCATTATTGATTTAACTGTTCCATACACTATTGGAAATGATATGCATCCAAATACAAATAATGTATAAAAAACATTTATAATCCACTTAAATTTTGATTTTACGTAATTTTCATGATGTTCTTCACCTTTTAAAACCAACGATTCATTCACAGTGTCTAATAATACTGAATTATCATCATTATTATTTATTTTTTCATTTTTTATTAAATATTTTAAACCACATAATCTCAAATACTTATTGAACAACATTATTATTATTATTAATATTTCATTTTTTTAATATAAGATAACATATGAAGATAACATATGAAGATAACATATGTGTCTATGTTCATAAAATAAAAATAATCATTTTAATATAATGGACAATATTGATAAAAAAAATTGCCTTGAAATGGATGATAAATATTTTGGATTCATTAAATATTTAGAGGATTTTATCAATGATATTAAAAGATACTCCAGCGAAAAAGTTTCAAAAGTTTCAAAAGTTAATTCGGTCACTTCATCTAAGCTTGAGAACATATCTAAATATTGTGGTTTAATTTTGGGTAAATTGGATAATCTTGACCCCGCTAAAATTATTTTAAGAGTTTATTCGACACTGTCCGAAAAAGATAAATATATCAAAAATAAAAATAATCCATATTTTCACGATAATTCTCTTTTTTCAGAACCTCTAATTATATTGCCAGAAATTGATTTATCAACTGTTTTCAATGTTGTTGGAGATCATAAGAAAAAAAAAATATTTGTATACTTAGCGGTTCTTCTCGAAAAATCCGATCTAGTTATTAATTTTGCTGAATATTTAAATGGAGAAATTGAAGAAAGCAAAAATTTGCTAAAAAATGATTTAGCAAATGATATGGAAAATATGACTCTAACTGAAAAAAATAATGCAAAAATTGAAAAGATGGACATATTTAAGGGATATGGCACGGATAATGCAGATGTATCCATTAACGATTTTGTTAGCCCAAATGGTGAAGGATACAAAGAACATATTATGAAACCTGGACTTATCAGCGCTATGAATATGTTAGGAACTGATAAAGTTAACGGATTAAAAGAAATGACTGATTCTCTAAAAAATGTTAAAAAAGAAGACATATCGAAAATGACCGATAGCATTAAATCCCTTCTCACTGATATAGATTGTGATCCAAATATGAAAAAAACAATGTTCAGTGTCTTTGATTCTGTTAGCGAAAACTTGGGAAATGTTGATTTACAAAATGGAGACGTTGATATTATGGATAAGTTCATGGACATATCTAAAAATGTCGCTCTTAAAATGAAAAATGAAAATATGAAATTTGACAAAAATGATCTCTTGAAAATGGCGAACAATATTGGACAAAAATTAACAGACGAAGATGGAGAAAATATCATGAACAAAATGCCATTTAATCCAATGGAAATTATGGGCGATCTCACTAGTGGTAAAGTAAGTCAGGAAGAATACTTGCAAAAATGTAAACCCATGTTTGACGCATTTAATTTCGACCCATCAAAAATGGCAGATGATATTTTTAACAAAGATCAATAAACATTATTTGCGTCAATTAGTCAAGAAATAAATTAAATATAATTTAAAGATACCCTAAATTATGGACGAAAATAATATATATCAAATATCAAACGAGGATATTTTAAGCAACGTTTTAATTAAAAAACAAAACAAACTTTCTTCGATATTTTTCATCAATAAATATTGGAATAAAAATTTTAGCAAAAACGATGCTAACAATATGTCTGATAAAATACGCTTGTTCTTCATTGAATTGTCAGAAAAAAATAAAGATTCTGATTTTTTTTATGTTGATCTTGATAAATTTAAAATAACAAATGGAAAATACAATCCACATGTTTCTAAATTTTATTCTGTATTATTTTTCCATCAAAAAAATTTAATACATAAAATTTGCGATGTGTCTTTTGACGATAGATATGTACTAAATGTTTTTTATTCTTTAAAAAAAAACATTATAGGCTTTCAAAAATGGAAAAACAATGACCCAAACATATATGAACAACAAACATCTTCTGAAGAATTAGATTATCACAGGAAAATAGATAAAAAACCTTGTAGTTCTGGGAAAAAAAATGAGCAATTATTAAAAGAGCAACAATTTATAAAACAACAACAATTATTAAAAGAGCAACAATTTATAAAACAACAACAATTATTAAAAGAGCAACAATTGCTAAAACAACAACAATTATTAAGAGAGCAACAATTACAACAACTTACACAAGATAATTCACAACAAATTTTAGAACAATTTAATCAATTTCAAAAAATGATGACAACCTCAAATAAGTCATCTAGTCACAATAATCAAGATAATCAAGATAATCAAGATAATCAAGATAATCAAGATAATCAAGATAATCAAGATAATGCGATTGGACAATTTTTAAAAAATAAAATATTTGATCAAAAAAATGAACAAATAAATAATCAACAATATAATCAACAAAATAAGCAATGGTGCAGTGAACAAGAAAACGAACATATAAATAACGATATTGACGAATCTATGAGTTCTATAAGTAAACAGATGAGCGAGTTAGAGATGAATAAAAAAAATAACACAATAAATAATCATATTGGCGAACAATATGAAAGACGCATTAGCGGTGAAACAAGTGAGCAAATTAGTGAGCAAACAGGTGAACAAGCGAGCGACCAAACAGGTGAACAAGCGAGCGACCAAACAGGTGAACAAATGAGCGATCAAACAGGTGAACAAATGAGCGATCAAACAGGTGAACAAATGAGCGAATATATGAGCAGTCAAATGAGTTATAATATGGACAGTCAAATGAGTGAAAATGCGAACAGTCAAATGAGTGAACAAGGACAATTTAAGCAAGAATTCCCATTTCCTCTTACGAACAATGATCAAATTAATTATGTATTAAATAATTTAACCGCTGAACAACTTTCTGAAATTTTACAAGCTAAACAAATTATGCAAAGTGGTCAAATAAACAATTGTAATAGTCGTAGTAGTAAAATGAATTATGAAGACTTAAATGGCAGTGTCATGAATAAAAATGAAAGCGTCATAAATAAAGATGGAAGTGTCATAAATAAAAATGAAAGCGATAGTTCTAGCAACCATTCTGACAAAAATGAACTATTGGATAAAATTAAAAAATTAAACGAGTTAGACATCATTTTGCAAAATAGGCACATTGAAATTTTAAATATGCTCAAAAAAATTAAAAAAATTAGAGACAGTCAAAATGCAACTATAACTGGCGTCTAAAAGTATATTAAACTATATAAATAGTTTTTCACACTTAATCACACCATTTGGCTTTTTTTTCCTGGTTTCCAAGCTTTAGGGATTATATTTTTTTCTTAACTATTTCGGATAAAAACCTATGGAAAAAAAAGTGTATAACTATATATAATTTATATAGTTTGATATGCTTTTATGTGCCAGGAAAAAGTTTATTTAATCCTGAAGAGATTTCCCCCTTAAATGAACTAATAAATTTTAACTCATAAATATTACCATCATCAATTATTAAGAGATAAAACTTAGTTTTTTACCCTAATAAATTTCATGATTATAAATATAGTAAATATGAGCACTGAGTTTCATAAAGATGTGTATAATAGTGTGAAAAACATAAATAATGATGAAATTTATAATAGTAATGATAAAAATGACCATTCTTATGGATTTGAACCAACTAAAAGTTTAATTGACCAAAATGAAAAATTTTATTTGGATGATTTCACCGAATTATATAAAAATGGAAAATATCATGTTATTATACCAAAAAGACACATGACAAATACGGAAAAATTAAATTCTATGTCGCGTTTTTTAATTTACCTCTTGATTATTCTTGCTTTGTTTAATTTTAATGAAACATATATTTCTCTGGTCATGTTTATGATTATCATTATTATTGTCATCTATTATATTAAAAAAATGGACGAAGATG